>MDTA01144138.1_pt1 | contig 10028 bp, 12 predicted proteins | sample 811151 | NCBI WGS metagenome assembly MDTA01 (sample SAMN05326648, study PRJNA326480) | marine metagenome | isolation source: seawater | place: Indian Ocean: South | collected 2010 | reverse complement strand
CGCCCTTGTCTATGCTCTCATCAACTTTGTTGGTGTAATAGCACTATTAAAATACTTTAAGTATGGCAGCTTATCGATTGGCCCAGGTGAAGAACGTAATACAGAAAAGTCTTCCCACATGGACAAATCTTGATGGAACAGCTTACCAATATACTATCCTGGATCTGTTTAATTAGTGGGTCGTTCTTTGCACTAGTAGGCGGGATAGGGATGCTCAAGATGCCCGACGTTTACACACGCAGTCACGCTGCGGGCATTACTGACACGCTTGGAGCACTTTTAATTCTTGTTGGTCTGATGTTTCAAGCAGGATTTACGCTTATTACCGTCAAACTGTTATTCATCCTGGTTTTCCTGCTTTTTACCAGTCCGGCGGCGTCACACGCGTTAAATCACACCGCATGGGCCAATGGATTGCGACCTAAAATGAAAGATGAACCGCCCGTTTCCCAACCCGGCATAACCGACGGAAAAGATTAAGGTCACTTTCAATGGAAGCTTGGATCGATATTATTATCCTTTTTTTCATGGCCGTGACGGTTTTCGCCATCGCAAGGCTCCGCAACCTTCTCGCCGTGGTGATGCTAGGCGGGATCTATAGCCTTTTGGCTGCATCAATCTTTGTTGTAATGGATGCAGTCGACGTTGCCTTTACTGAAGCCTCAGTAGGGGCCGGTATTTCTACGATCCTATTTATAGGCACTCTGGCGCTTACCACTCGGATAGAAAAAAAACCCGCACACACACCTCTTCTGCCGCTGATAGTCGTGTGCATCACCGGGGCTGTCCTGATTTTTGGAACGCTAGACGCTGCAGTTTACGGAGATCCGCAGTCACCCGCAATGCAGGATGTCGCACCCTACTACCTGGAAAACACGAAAAAACACACGGGCATCCCAAACGTAGTAACCGCGGTTTTAGCCAGTTATCGCGGATATGATACTCTTGGGGAAGTTACTGTAATCTTTACAGCTGGGATTGGGGTAATCCTACTGCTCGGCAGTTGGCGGCGAGGAATTTCCGCGAGCACTAGGCGCAAGGAAGAAGAAGAATGAAGGAATATCTAGTGCTCCGGGTGATCACCAAGTTGCTGCTTCCGTTCATTCTTTTATTCGGCTTGTATGTTCAGTTTCACGGTGATTTTGGGCCCGGGGGTGGCTTCCAAGCCGGGGTAATTTTTGCCGCGGGTTTTATCCTCTACGCAATGGTCTACGGTGTAAAGGCCGCCCGAAAGGTTTTGCCAATAGGCATCCTTCGCGGCGGGATCGCAGGAGGGCTTTTGTTATACGCGCTGGTCGGTGTTGCCAATTTGATGCTCGGCGAGAACTACTTAAATTACACCCCGCTTGCAGAAAGCATGAAAGAGGGACAACACCTCGGAATATTCCTCGTTGAGCTTGGTGTAGGCATAACCGTCGCATCGGTCATGATGACAGTTTTCTTTACTTTCGCCACTTGGCGCGAGGATTAGGGAACGCACCATGGACAGTTGGGAATTCATCCTCGGGTATTACAACTATTGGATTGCCGTTTTCCTCGCGATGGCAGGAATGTATATCGTAATAGCGCGTGGCAACCTTATAAAAAAGTTGGTTGGGCTCAACGTCTTTCAGTCGTCTGTTTTCATACTCTATATTTCTTTTGGAAAAGTTGAAGGCGGCACCGCTCCAATCCTGACCGCGGGCGTCGACACCTATTCAAATCCTCTACCTCACGTTTTAATATTGACCGCAATTGTCGTAGGGGTGGCAACGACAGCCCTTGGGCTCGCTTTGGTGGTGCGTATTCGCGATGAATACGACACTATAGAAGAGGACGATATTCACTCACAGGACGAGAGTATGTGATGTTGATGTCGCATCTTCCCGCACTTGTAATCATTATACCCTTGGTCTGTGCTCCGCTATGCGTTTTGCTCCGCGGCAAAGACTGGGCATTTGGTGTAGCTGTCCTTGCAACTTGGGCGTCGTTCGTTTGCTCAATTTTGCTCACCCTGCAAGTGTCAGAGCTCGGCACAATTTCGTATGCCATGGGAGGTTGGGAACCACCCTACGGGATCGAGCTTCGCATAGATGCTTTGAATGCATATATCTTATTGATTGTCTCTGGTATTGGCTCGGTAGTGGTGCCGTACGCGCGCAACTCAATGTTGCTCGAATATATTGAGAGCCGTGCCTACCTGTTTTACTCGGCATATTTGCTATGCCTTTGCGGTCTAATGGGTGTGGCCGTAACCGGCGATGCTTTTAACCTTTTTGTTTTTTTAGAAATTTCATCTCTATCATCTTATGTTCTTATTGCACTGGGTTCAGACCGGCGCGCCCTGACAGCCGCGTACCAATATTTGGTGATGGGCACAATCGGCGCGACCTTTATTGTGATTGCCGTCGGACTTCTCTACCAAGCGACTGGCACGCTAAACATGGCGGATATTGCTAAGCGGTTACCGGAAGCTGGCTACGGCAACCGAACCGTGATTGCTGCCTTCGCTTTTCTCGCTATAGGCGCTGGATTAAAAATAGCGATTTTCCCTCTGCATCAATGGCTGCCGAACGCCTATACCTATGCGCCAAATGTTGTCTCTGCATTCCTTGCGGCAACAGCGACCAAGGTTTCTGTATATATTCTGCTCCGTTTTGTCTTCTCGGTATTTGGAGTAGACTTCTCATTTAATAGCTTGCCGTCTGCGATTCCGTTTCTCGCTCTCGCAGTGATCGCCATGTTCATTCCTTCCATCGTCGCCTGTTTTCAAATGAATGTTAAACGGGTATTGGCATACTCCTCCGTCGGACAAATCGGATACATGATGTTGGGTGTAAGCCTTGTAAGTGTGGCGGGACTGACGGCGAGCATTCTGCACCTTTTCAATCACGCTCTGATGAAGGGAGCCTTGTTTCTTGTGCTCGGTGCAGTCTTCTACCGCATAGGTTCTTGTCGCATCGACCGTATGGCGGGCCTTGCAAAACAGATGCCATGGACAATGGCGGCGTTTGTCGGCGGTGGGCTGAGCCTCGTCGGCGTCCCCCTAACGGCCGGGTTTATTTCAAAGTGGTATTTGATCCTCGCCGCCCTTGAAAAAGGTTGGTGGTATATCGCAGTTCTAATCGTGGTGACATCACTTATCGCTGTCATCTACGTGTGGCGTGTATTCGAAGCAGCCTATTTCCGGGATCCCCCGGCTGACCTGTGCAATGTAGCCGAAGCACCATTAAGCCTCCTACTACCTGCGTGGATATTAGTATTAGCAAATTTCTATTTTGGCCTTGAGACATCAATCTCAGTAGGGCTCGCAGAACGCGCGGCCCAGGCGTTAATGGGTGGTGGCTAATGAATACTCAGGATTATATCGCGCTATCAATTCTACTTCCGTTAGTAGGCACCATCTTAATCTGGATGTCTGGCCCCCGACCCAATCAACGCGAAATAGTCACGATCGTCACTGCCATACTCACCTTCCTGTGCGTCTTGCAAGTCCTGCCGCCGGTACTCGCAGGTGAAAATCCAACACTAGTTCTGACCGAGATTTTACCGGGTCTACCGCTCGCCTTTGTAGTCGAGCCGCTCGGAATGATGTTCGCACTTATTGCCTCATTCCTTTGGATAGTTACGTCTTTCTATGCGATCGGCTACATGCGTGGCCACCACGAACCCAACCAGACCAGATTTTATATGTGTTTCGCGATCGCGATTGCCAGTGCTATTGCGATTGCTTTTTCCGGCAACATGCTAACTCTGTTTATCGCCTATGAGGTACTGACGCTTTCAACCTACCCACTAGTGACCCACAACCAGAATGAGGAGGCAAAGCGAGCAGGACGAACATATCTTGGAATACTACTTTCAACCTCAATCGGCCTCTTATTAGTAGGGATTCTCTGGACTTGGTTCGCCGCTGGAACGCTTGATTTTACTAAAGGCGGTATCCTGAGAGGCAAGGTCGATGACGGCCTCGTAATCGTGATGTTGTTTCTTTATATGTACGGCATTGGCAAGGCCGCGCTTATGCCAATACATCGTTGGCTGCCCGCGGCTATGGTCGCGCCAACACCAGTAAGTGCCCTACTTCACGCAGTTGCAGTGGTAAAAGCCGGTGTTTTTACAGTACTGAAGGTAATAATTTACATCTTCGGCGCAGATTTTCTGCAGGAGACAGGCGCGAGTATCTGGTTAATGTACGTTGCTGGGGCGACCGTCCTCCTCGCATCTCTAGTGGCGATAACAAAAGATAACCTCAAAGCGCGCCTTGCTTATTCCACGGTAAGTCAACTCTCCTACGTGGTGCTCGCTGGCGCGTTAGCGACATCATTCAGTTTGGTCGGCGGCGCAATGCACATTGCTATGCACGCATTCGGTAAGATCACACTATTCTTCTGCGCCGGCGCGATTATGGTCGCGACCCACAAAACAGAAATCAGCCAAATGCGTGGGCTAGGATGGCGTATGCCGTTCACATTTGCGGCATTTTTAATCGGCGCGCTCAGCGTGATCGGGCTGCCTCCTCTCGGCGGATCTTGGAGCAAATGGTACATTGCACTTGGGGCGGCCGATGCGCATCAACTAATATTTATAGCTGTATTAATGATCTCTTCATTGCTTAACATTGCATATTTAATACCTGTTTTTGCGCGTGGCTTCTTTGGTCCTCAAGAAGAGGAGGAGGCTCAATTAACGGCACATCAAACGCATGGGCAAGCAAACGCCACAAATAGGCTTGAAGGGAGTAAAGCACGTATCTCTGAGGCACCGATCTTCTGTGTCGTGCCGCTATGGGTCACAGCAATCGGCTGCGTAGCCTTGTTTTTCTATGCAGACCGCCTTTACGCCATGCTTGCACCGATCGTGAGTTAGAGAGCCAGATATGAACGAAACAACGCAGACAACGACCACGGAAACCTCGGTCAAGACCACTCGATGGCTCGACGACAGTAAAAATGTCGACAAGATTTTTTGGGCCCTTATCGGGGTCTGCGCGGTTTTTATTGTTGTTGAACCCTTTTACCACAAACATCCTTATCTGGGGTTTGATGGGATGTTCGGGTTTTTCGCATTTTTCGGCTTCCTTGCCCCCTTGTTCCTGGTGTTTTTCGGTCGGTGCATTAGCCTACTTTTGGCGCGCAAAGACGACTTTTATGATGCGGCTCTTAAGCAGTCGGAGGATAATCACTAATGCTTTGGGGAATACCTCCCGGACTATTACTCATTGCAGGCGCATTCGTAGTACCGCTTCTGCCCGGTGCGTGGCGCAAAACCTATATGACGTTATTACCCCTTGCGGGACTCTGGGCGCTTGCTGGCGCGCAACCAGGAACATTCTATTCGTTCAACTTCTTTGCCTATGAACTATCGCCGGTCCGTATTGACGGTCTCAGCCTTATTTTTGGATATATTTTTCATATAGCAGCGACATTAAGTGTCATATTCGCATGGCATAACGAAGATGTAGTAGAGCAAATGGCCGGGCTTTCGTATGCCGGCGCAGGTATTGGCGCCGTTTTCGCAGGCGATCTAATTACCCTCTTCATATATTGGGAAGCTATGGCAATCACGTCGGTCTTTATGATTTGGGCACGACGGACTGACGCCGCCTATAACGCCGGCATGCGTTACCTCATAGTGCAAGTTGGGTCTGGTGTATTGCTTTTGTCCGGCGCAATACTGATCGCGCACGAAACCGGCTCGGTTGTGTTTGAAAAAATGACACTGGGTAATCTCGCCACTTGGTTAATTCTTTTGGCCTTCGGCATAAAATGTGCTTTCCCATTCCTCCATAACTGGCTCCCTGACGCTTATCCTGCAGCGACAGCTACCGGCACGGTATTCCTCTCGGCATTCACCACAAAATGCGCTGTCTACGCTTTGGCGCGCGGTTTTCCCGGCACAGAGATACTTATTTATGTCGGAGCCGCTATGGCTGCTTTTCCCCTATTTTATGCCCTAATAGAAAATGATCTTCGCCGGGTTTTATCGTATTCGCTCAATAATCAACTAGGATTTATGGTTGTCGGTGTCGGTATTGGAACAACCCTCGCCATCAACGGCGCCGCCGCCCATGCTTTTGCCCACATCCTTTATAAGACGCTATTATTTATGGCCATGGGAGCTGTTCTATACCGCGCTGGCACTGTGAAGGCATCGGAATTAGGTGGGCTATATAAATCAATGCCGTTCACCGCTTTCTTCTGCATCATCGGCGCTGCGTCGATTTCAACTCCTCTATTCGCGGGCTTTGTCGGGAAATCATTAACGATCTCTGCAACCGCGAAGGGCGGCTATGAAATAGTTTGGTTAATTCTTATGTTTGCATCCGCGGGAGTGTTTTTAGTATCAGGGATCAAAATTGTTCACTCCGCTTTTTTTGCTTCGGATGCTGGCATTCAGTGTCGCGAAGCGCCGCCAAACATGCTTGTTGGCATGGGCCTCACCGCCATTTTGTGTGTAGCCGTCGGTGTATATTCACCCTGGCTCTACAGCATTTTGCCATACGATGTAACCTATCAGCCCTACACCATGGACCACGTGATAAATCAGTTACAGCTATTATTGTTTACAGCTCTCGCATTCGGCTTGTTAACACGTTTCCGACTCATCCCGGAGGCCAAAAATTCTGTCAATCTCGACTTCGACATCACTTACCGAAGGTGGCTACCGCAGCTATATCGATGGCTTATCACGCTTACCCGTGATGGTTGGAACAGTTTTTTGCAGGATCTGATCAATGGTGTGCACAGAGTGATCGCCTACATGTTTAAACATCATGGTCCTGAAGGTATTCTCGCTCGCACATGGCCCACCGGTTCAATGGCCCTGTGGGTGGCATTGCTTTTGGGGGGATTTCTACTTTTATATTATAGCTGAGTGAGCAGAGCCTATTACGCGCCTGCCTATATTTTGGCCGTTGAAGCCAAGATGAATAAAACCCAACCCTAACTTTTAGATCACCCTGATACCGCCCTACTACTTTTTGCCTCGCCAATAAATCAAAACCAATTTAGATAATAAGGTTCGAACGCGTAAGGCATGGAGGATATAACGATGACAGACTATTGGCTGAACAAGCTGATATTCGAGCTACAAGGACCTGATGGCAAAGACCAGTGGTCGAATGATCGCGCAAACGTAATCGCGCGTTATCCGCTGTTGCCTGAAGTCAAGGAGGCGCTTTTACAGGATGATATCGGCACACTTCTGCCATTAATGAACCCATATCTAATGCGTTTTTTTCTTTTACTGTTGGGACACGATGACCAGCAGTCTATCGCGCTTCTCGAAAAATTTCAGACGGACAATGATCGGGAGCGTTTAAATGGCTAAGGTTGTAGGTTGCTTCGCTGCATCACATGCACCCAACATTGCCCGCGCTTGGGATACACTAAACGAGGGTACACGAGAATGGCTGAATTCCAGATACAAAATACTTGGAGATCGAGTGAAGGCCTTGGAACCCGATGTTCTCGTTGTTCATTCCAATGACCATTGGATAAACTTCTTTCTGGACAATATCCCGGCGTTTTTGATCGGGATTGGTGCTGAACACGATCCGCCCCCGGAACCTTTCATGAAGGGTTTGTTCACTCGGGACACTCTACCCGGGCATGCTGACCTCGGACGTCACATATTAGATTACGCGATGGAAGCCGACTTCGATCCATCTTATTCTCACCGTGTCAAAATTGACCACGGCATCGGTATTCCTTTATGGAGGATGGGCTATAACGAGGTCCCACCTATTATTCCAGTTTTTATAAATCTTGTTGAAAAACCGTTTCCGACGCCCAAACGTTGTCTCGCATGGGGACATATGATCCGTAACGCGATTGAAGCCTTTCCCAAGGACCTTCGGGTTGTTGTTTTTGGAACCGGTGGTCTCAGTCATTCCATCGGTGAGACAACGATGGGCTGGATCGACGAAGATTTTGACCTTGCTTGTATTGAACTTTTTAAAACAGCAACAGACGAACAATTGGCTAACGAATTAGGTCAACGGTTAAGTCAAACCGGTAATGGCAGCGCAGAACTTCGCTCATGGTCGATTGCGCATGCCGTTGCCGGCAGCCACGGTTTCGATTTGATCGGTTACGCACCGCAGCCAGAAACCTTGATTGGTTGCGGACTTGCTGAGTGGAAAATTGGTTGACGAGTGAGAAGGTTCCGCTAAATACATCGAAGCCAAGATTAATAGACCGCGAGCCATAGAAAATTTTAATTCAAAGCAAAAACCGAACAAATGTTCGGATCTTAGCAACTTCCCTTGCCCCGCCACCTACAAAGCCCTAATTTCTGCGTTTGTAGCGGGCTTGTAATACTGGAGAAATAAGCGATGGAAATGACTGGCGAATATAAGATCCCTGCCCCCCGAGAGAAGGTATGGGATGCGTTAAATGACCCGGAAATTCTCGCAAAATGCATTCCTGGTTGCCAGGAGCTTAACAAGGACTCCGAAACTGAGTTATCTGCGACGGTAAAATCTAAAGTCGGCCCGGTTTCAGCAACATTTAAAGGCAAAGTTACTTTGAGTGAAATAGATGCCCCAAATGGATATCGAATATCAGGCGAAGGATCAGGTGGCGTTGCGGGTTTTGCCAAGGGCGGTGCGGAAGTGAAACTTGCTGAAGACGATGGGAACACTGTCCTGACGTATGTCGCCGACGCTCAAGTTGGTGGCAAGTTAGCGCAGATAGGTTCAAGACTTATCGATTCGACAGCAAAAAAAATGGCAAATGAGTTCTTTGGAAAATTCGCTGATGAAGTCGGCAGTTCCGCTGAAAACGCGGCTGATGACACGAACATCATGACGGATAATGAGCCTGCCGAAAAATCCACCCCGCCTTCCGAACCGGCATCAAGTTCAGACGAAACGCCTAATAGCGGACTCAGCCCGACCATATGGGTCGGTGGGTTAATTGCAGTTGTTGTGATCGTCTTATTGATTGTCGCGACCTAACACTGAATTGAATCGAAACGACCGATAACCCGCTTGACCTCGTATTTAGGTGGCGGTTTATTTGCTATATGATTGGGGGATTTTGGTACTACTTCTCCCACACGGTGTTTTCAAATAGAAACACTGGTATTAAGTTTAGCCGGGGTAGATTTTTCCGGCACAAAATATGGAGATTAATATGACGACAACCACTGTCTCGATGACGGTGAATGGCAAGCAGCTATCCGCAGATGTCGAAAATCGCACGCTTCTGGTTCAGTATTTGCGCGAGAGCCACGGTCTCACCGGCACTCACGTTGGCTGCGATACCTCACAGTGCGGCGCGTGCACGGTTCATGTTGATGGTTTGCCGATCAAAGCCTGCACAATCCTGGCGCGCCAGGTTGAGGGCAAAGAAGTAACTACAATCGAAGGTCTTGCTGACGGCGAAAAGCTGCATCCGATGCAGGAAGCTTTTCGCGAAAATCATGCTTTGCAGTGCGGTTTTTGCACACCCGGCATGGTGATGAGTGCAATTGGAATAGTCGACCGAAACAGCGACAGCCTCGACGAAAAAACGGTTCGCCATGAACTCGAAGGGAATTTCTGTCGATGCACCGGGTATCATAACATCGTCAAAGCAATTCTGGCGGCTCACGAGGAAATGACAGCGTAATAATAGTTCAAGGCTGTTAAAAAAGCTGGTTAACGTGTCTCGCTAATGCGCGGTTTTTTTTAGCGTTGTAAGTTCAAGACAGAAATAGGGAAACGACTTAACGGAAAGGTCACCATGTACGATTTTAATTATAAGCGTGCTTCGTCAGTAGACGATGCCTCGTCAAGCATGGCGAGTGCTGATGACGGAAAATTTGTTGCCGGGGGTATGACACTTCTTCCGACGCTCAAGCAGCGTCTTGCAATGCCCTCAGATCTGGTTGACTTGGCAGATCTCGATGATCTTGTGGGCGTTAAAGTCGATAACAATTCCGTTACCGTCGGCGCAATGACCCCGCATGCCGTCGTTAACGCGTCCGAAGAGGTAAAAAAAGCGATACCCTCTTTATCTAAATTAGCTGGCCTTATTGGCGATCCAATGGTGCGAAACCGG
>MDTA01023524.1_pt1 | contig 10028 bp, 9 predicted proteins | sample 811151 | NCBI WGS metagenome assembly MDTA01 (sample SAMN05326648, study PRJNA326480) | marine metagenome | isolation source: seawater | place: Indian Ocean: South | collected 2010 | reverse complement strand
TTTAAAATAATGAAAAAGAAAATAGATTGGGAAATTGATTTTGCTGAATTTATAGACAAGCATAAAAATAAACCTTTTGCTTGGGGTTCTTGGGATTGTATTTGTATGTCAAATGCTTTAGTCAAAAAAATCACCGGTGAAAGCCTTTTACCTAAATCATGGAAGAATTGGAAAACCGAAGAAGAAGCATTTAAAGCAATAGATAAATTATCTAATGGCAAAGGATTAGCGCAAGGAATAGAAAATGCCATGAAAAAAAAGAAGGGTTGGTCCAAGATTCAACCACCTTTTGCTACCAAAGGCGATCTTATTGTATTCAAAATATTAGGTGGCGATGGCGATTCTATAAGTGCTATACATGATGGAAATGGTGCTTTGTGTGTAGAAGATTCCGGATTACATTGTAAACAAGAAATTGAAATTACCCACGCTTGGAGATTAAATGTCTAAGGTAATCAAAGCCGCTTTAGTTGCGGCGGCTATCGTATTTACCGCCGGTGCCGCTACCGTTGGTTTTGGGGCTACTTTAACACAATTGACTTTCGTCGCTACCGGCACATTAACCGCAACCGGTATGGCGGTATTTACTTTCATAACTACCTTAGTTGGTGGTCTTGTTGGTGGCATGGGGTCAAAAGGTGGCGCCGCCGGTGGTGATAATTTTGGTGCCAAATTTGCGGCTAGGGGTGCAATAACACCAAGACAAATAGTATATGGTCAATGTAGGGTTGGTGGTACATATGTTCATATGTCCACTTCGGGTACCGATAATTCTATATTTCATGGTGTTATAGTTTTAGCCGGTCACGAAATTCAATCATTAGAAAAAATAAAAATAAATGATACTACCCTAACCACAAGCACCACGACTATAAATAGTGAAACTGTATTTAAAGTCACAAATTCCAAATTTCGTAATACCGATAACGATAATGCTTTTGACAATTCCGGAACGCTTATTAGATTTGTTTTTGAAGATGGATCTCAAACTACGGCGAATCAATTTATGGTCGCCCAAGTATCAAGTATCGGACAAAATCATATTGGTAAAGATTGTGCTTTTGTATATATACAAATGGCTTTTGATGCCGAAGCGTTTGGTGGTGGTGTACCACAAATATCTTTTGAAATAAAAGGTAAAAAGGTTTTTGATCCTAGAACTAATGCAACGGCATTTTCAGATAATCCGGCTTTGTGTATTCGTGATTATATTTCAAATACTACTTATGGATTGAAAGCAAGAAACGAAGAAATAAACGATGCCACAACGGCGGGTGGATTTGCGGCGGCGGCTAATGTTTGCGATCAAACCGTAAATTTAGCACCGTCCGGAACTGAAACTAGATATACGTGTAATGGATTTACCAATATGTCCGCCGATGGTAGTGCGGTCTTAGAAGTTTTACTTTCTTCTTGTGCCGGAAGAATATCTTATACAAATGGTAAATTTAATATTTTTGCCGGTGCTTCACAAACACCGTCTTTAACTATTACCGATGATCATTTATTAGATGCGGTACAAGTAGCAACCAATCCGCAAAGCGGTGAACTTTTTAATGCCGTAAAACCAATTCATATTGATAAAAATAATAATTTTAATAGTGTGGACGGAATTGTTTTTGAAGATTCCACACTTCTAGCAAATGACACACCTTCGGGTGAATCGTCGGCGAATTATAAAAAAATGTTAGAAGTACAATTGCCATTTACTACTTCCGGTACGATGGCACAAAGAATAGCTAAAATTTCTTTGCTAAGTCAAAGGCAAACCACCACTATAAGTCTTTTTACAAGTCTTAAATTTTTTAGATTACAACCTAATGATTGGGTATATGTGACAAATGAAAGACTAGGATTTAGTCAAAAAGTTTTTGAAGTTATATCATCGTCTATTGAAGTTTCTAATCAAGGCGATACCGTTATTATTGGTAATCGTTTAAATCTAAAAGAAGTAGAAGCGGCGGTCTTTAATTATGCAACAAGTGATTATCAAGACCCGATTGATGAAGGCGGCGGGGACGATGGCGGTGATTATTCGGTATCGGCACCAACCGGATTATCTTTATCACAAAGAAGTGAAATTGAAGGTGCTACTTTCAAAGCCGATATTTTAGCATCTTGGACCAACATACAAAGCGATAAAATAATTGGTACGGAAGTCGCATATAAACTTTCTACGGACACAAATTTTACCGGTGATATTTTTGTAGGAAAAGGCGTTTCAACGGCTTTGATACCAAATGTAGTTGTTGGAAAAACTTATAATGTAAAAGTCAAACATTTAGATTTAAATGGTGTTGCAAGTGATTACACAACACCGGTCAATATTGCTATAACCGATCCTAGTTCTTTAGCCGCACCAACATCTTTCACGGCTACAAGTAATCGTGTTGGTATTCTTTTAAAATGGACCAACCCATCAAATAGTAATTTAAGGGCAATAAAAGTTTATAGAAAAACCGTAGATTCTACGCCGACCAACGATACTAATTTAGTGCATACAATGAACGGTGAACCAAATGCCGTATCAAGATTCTTTCAAGGTCAAATGGACGGATTGACCGCCGGTACAACATATTTCTTTTGGTTAAGGGCAATAACCCATAATGGTACACATTCCGCTTTCACCGATTCCGTAAGTGGGTCATATAGTGTTTATGATAAAGTTGATATTAATTTATCTAATGTAGAAGATAAATCTTCGGCGGATATAAGGGGTGAAATAGTAGAATCGGATCTAGTAGGTTCGGGCAACGCATTTAGCGTCAAACCTAACAAAACTACTTTTGCCGATGGATCTACCGAAGGTGCATTTAACTTTTCCTTAGACGACGGTACGGCAACCGGTGTCAATGTATTTACTTCGGCGGAAAGGACAAAACTTGACCGATTAAGGTTAGGACAAGACCCGTCAGACGCTTCTAAATCAATCCAAAACGACGATATAAGCATATCTAAGGTAAGTGGTGCGGTTAGATTGACGGGTGGTAGCGGGTCAAGTAGCGATGTTTCTTTTGATAATTCCGATGTTGGATTAGGCAATGTTCTTAATGCCGCACAAGTAAAAACCGATTTGTCCAACGCACCTAACGCTATAAAGAATGACCAAATAACAATTTCAAAAGATGGATCCGGTGCTTTGTCTTTAGACAATGCCGGAAGCGGAAGTATTACTTTAGATAATAGCGATGTTGGTTTATCTAATGTGACCAACCACGCACAAGTAAAAGATGATCTATCAAACTTGACTATAAATTCTTCCGATTTAGAAGTTTCAAGCGGAAGTTTACAAGCTAAAAATGCACTTAAAAATAATCAGATTACTTTATCAAAAAGTGGATCCGGTGCGCTATCACTATCCGGTGGTGGTGCGGGAAGTGTGTCTTTTGCTAAAGGCGATGTCGGTTTAGGTAATGTAATAAATGCCGCACAAGTAAGGGCGGATCTTTCGGGCGCACCCGCCGGAATATTAAATTCTAATGTTGACGCCGATCATGTAGGTCTAGGCAATGTCACAAATGAATCTAAAGCTACAATGTTTGCCGATCCGACTTTTACCGGTACCGTAGCCGGTGTTTCTAAAGGAATGGTTGGATTAGGTAATGTCACAAATGACGCACAAGTAAAAGATGATCTTTCTAATCTAACAATAAATTCTAGTGATTTGGAAGTTTCAAGTGGATCTTTACAAGCCAAGAACGCCCTTAAAAATAGTCAAATAAGTATTAGTGCGGGTGGTGTTCTTTCTAATGCGGGTGGTGGTACGGTGACCGCTACGGGTCTTGGTGCCGTAAAAACGGATCTTACAAACGCACCAAACGCTATAAAAAATGATCAAGTCACATTGTCAAAAGATTCGGACGGCAACATATCGTTAGACAATGCCGGAAGTGGATCTATATTCTTGTCAAAAGCCGATGTCGGTCTTGGCAATGTTGGAAATGTAAGTGTGTCAAATATTAGATCTGGAACTACGGCGACCGATGTCGGTTTAGGAAATGTGACAAATGATGCACAAGTAAAACTTGATTTGACCAATGCGCCAAATGCAATAAAAAATAATCAAATTACTTTGTCGTTAAGTGGTACTACGTTAGGTCTAAATAACGCCGGATCCGGTACACAAACACTTAGCAAAACAAATGTCGGTCTTTCAGATCTTGATTCTTTAGAATCGGGAACCGGTACAAAACTTGCGGGTATAGAAGCGGGTGCAACCGTAGGGGCAAAACTTGATGATAATTTGGTTGATGAAAATAATAATGATCTTGCTAGTTCCGATGTTGTCACAAGTCAAGGAACGTCCAACGATACCAATAATGTAAATTCGGTAGCAAAAGCGGACATAACGGGTAGTATTACCGGAACACAAACAAACGTGGCAAATGTAGTACAAAGTTTAGCGGCGGGTACACAAAACATCAATGCGGGTGCTTTGAACGCCGGAACTATAAATACTTCTTTGTTAAAACTAGATGAATTATTTTTACCAACGGAAGGTACCGCAACCGCCGGACAAACCGTAAATATTTTTTCTACTATGACACAAGTTAGTTTAGGATCTATCGGTGACGGTGCGGGATTTTATATGGGGACCGTTTCTTTTGATATTACCGACGCTCAAAGCGATAGAATTAGGGGTGCATCTATACACATTGATTTAAAATCGGGTAGCACCACCGTTTACACAAAATATTTTCCTATCGGTATAAAAGAAGGAAATCAATATTACGATGCCGGTGACGCTTTTGGTCATGGTGCTGATTTGCCCGTTATGCACTTAGAATTTGCATATTTTCATACTTCTAATACGGCGCTTAATTTATTCATAAATGCGGATTCAACCGACACAACCACAACTTGTCTTGTAAAAGCTAGGGCGGTTAGATTTGGTGCCGAAACGGTCACATTTAATCCTACTTCAATATCCGCCGTCACCGGTGCCACCGCAAGTTCTACGCAAGATTCGGGAACCGTCACGGTATCCGGATTCACCGGTACAAAACAAGTAAATCTTTCCGGTAATTCTTCCGCTTTAGTTTCTATAAATGGTGGTACTTTTGTCAATGCGGCAAGTGCCGGTACGATTTCGGCAAACCAAACTTTTGAAATAAGATTGACCGCAAGTGCTACCGCCGGTACTACAAGAACGGCAACGGTAGAAATAGGTGGTACGGCGATCACATTTAGCGTACAAACGGCGGGGACATATACACCAACATATTCGGGTGGTGGCGGATCCGGTGGTGCCGGTGGTGGATTTGAAACAACTACACAATTGAATTAATTATGACTTACACTTTTACATATACGATAGACACACATTCTTTCAAGATTTACAAAAATGAAAAAGTAATTACGCAAATACAATATACGGTTGGCGTTGCTAGAAGTGATGGTAAATCATGTAATCTTACTTTAAGTCTAAATTTTCCTTTAGATTGTGTGGATAAAGTAATACCACATTCAAGACAAAAATATGATGCTGACGACAATATTATTGCGGAACCTGAATATGAAGATAGAACCGATTTCAAAAAGTATGACGAATTAAATATTCCAAATGATTTAGCTACATGGATAAAAAATCACCATGAAAACGATTCGCAACGTTTGGAAGGTTTAAAAAGGTATGCCGATTATATTATAGGAGGATAATTATGAATGACGGTAGATTTGGCGGTGACATGGACCGCAATGAAGTAGAAATGGATTTGAATAAGTTTATGGCTATGATTCAAGAAATTTCAGATTTAAAAGATAAAATACGGGATTTAGAATCCGCCGATAAAGTGAATCCGCATCAACGTTGGATTCATTTAGCTAGGGCGGTTGATAGTTGGCGTATATTTCCAAGACTATTTTTGACGGTTTATATAGTATTACTTTATAAATCTACGATGTGGTTTATGGCTTTAGAAGCCCCAAATTTTGAACAAAGCGGTTTAATATCGGTGATCGTTGGTGCCGGTGCCGCATGGTTCGGTTTATATGCCGGTACTTCGGGTAGTTCAAAATCATTCAAAGGCGAGGACTAATTGGAAGTATTTAGTCTTATAGAAGATGTAGGATTACCGATAGCCGGTGGTCTTGTTATGGGATATTTTATATTCCTAATTATGAAACAATTAATGGGTAATCTAGTGGACGATATTAAGACCGTAGAAGGTATTTCTAAAATGTTGATCACTAGGGCGTCCATTATGAATAATGATATGATCCGGATTGATACAAGTGTTTCAAGTGCGTTAAATTTACCGCCCGATTTAGATAGAATCGCCCGTGCCGAAAACTTTGTTGAAGATGGGAAAATAGATGCTAGAAGGGATTGATGGACATAGTAAGCCTTATAGAAAAGTTTGGTTTTACTACGGTCATGGTTGTTGGTCTTGGATATTTTGTATATTACGTTTGGATCACAATTACTAGGACGATTGATCCGGCAATAGATAATATGAAAAAAACCATCATACGTCTAACCGATCAACTTCGCCTACTAGATCAAGATATGATACGATTACAGCAAAAGGTAAATACGGTTTTAGAATTACAAAAGGAAAATGACAAAAAAAACAAACAAAAGTGACGCTAAAGAAAAGGATTTTATAATCCGTCTTGTTGCTATTATTGGTATTGTTTTGTTTGGTATGATCTTTATTCAAAACCTAAAAGCCGACGAAATAACGCATAAATTTAAGAACCCCAGCTTCTCCGGTGTCGGGGTATCAAGCCACTGGCTCACCATTGAAAATCAAGAGTTCAATCGTAAAGCTGACATTGTTGCCGAAATCAAGGCGCTTAAAGAACAACAAAAACGTGATTTTGAAAACACCACCCTTCAACGTTTTTTAAGGAACCTTGAAAGTAGAATTTATGCACAACTTTCAAGACAACTTGTAGATCAACTTTTCGGTGAAACCCCACAGACGTCGGGGACCCTTGAATTTATGGGGACGACAATTGAGTATTCTGTAAGCGAAGATGGTTCAATGATAACCTTAAAAATTACCGATGCCGATGGAAATACGACCGAAATTACCTTACCTATTGGTTCTTTTACTTTCTAGTTGTTCAATACTAGACGTTAGAGAAGATACATATGCCGAGCGTTTTCCAAGTAAAGGATTAGACGTACCATATCAATTACCAATAGATCCTAAATTAGCACTTGTACCAAAACCAATAAATCCGCCGGTAGTGGCGGTATATCCAACCGGATTTACGGATCAAACCGGACAAAGAAAAAGCAATAGTGAATTTGCGCTTTTTTCTAGTGCAATAACACAACAACCTTCGGCATTACTTATCCGAACTTTAAAACAAGTGTCCGATGGCAAATTCTTTCGTGTAGTAGAACGGGGCGGATTGGAAAACCTAACCCGTGAAAGACAACTCATAAGAAGCACTAGGGAACAACTAAAAGAAGAAAAAGTTTTATTACCGCTTTTGTTTGCCGGAATCCTTTTTGAAGGGGCGGTTATAGCTTATGAAACCAACCGAACTAGCGGAGGCGTCGGCGCCAGATGGTTGGGCGTGGGTGTTTCAGAACTCTACAGGACCGACCATATTACAATAAGTTTGCGTATGATTAGCGTCAATACCGGTGAAGTCTTGATTGAATCTACAAAGACAAAAACAATATATTCGCACGGTAGGTCAAACGATGTTTTTAAATTTATTGAAGCGGGTACCGAATTAGTAGAAATAGAAATCGGAAGTGCGTCCAATGAAAGCACCACGATAGCTTTACAAAAATCAATAGAAAGTGCATTATTAGATATTATATCTGTCGGTTATGACAGGGGATATTGGAAACATGAAGAATAAATTATTGTTTTCATTATTTTTTATAGCCATAAATTCGCCGTTAGTTTTCGGAGATAATGAAGTAAGCGTAGATCAATCCGGTTCAAATGCCGCTATTGATCTTGAACAATTGGGATCTTCTAACCTTATTGGTGGCACTTCGGCTCAAAGCGGTCAAATGACTGCGCTTGACCTTGATGGTGCTTCCATGATCTTAGACATTAATCAAATTGGATCATCAAATATTTTTAGATCCGATGCGATAGATGGTGACAATATCACCGGCTTTTTTGAATTTGATGGTGATTCTAATGTATGGGATTTACTTGTAAATTCTTCCGGTCTTATATCTAGTGACTATATAAATATGAATATTGACGTCACCGGATCAAGTAATACCGCCGATATAAAAATTGCCGAAGATGCGGATTCATCTTACCTTGATATGGATTGGATTATTCTAGGTGGGTCCAACACGTTTGATTTTGATATAGATTATGCAAACGCAATAAACTATATGGATATAAATGGATCAAGTAATACCATAAACTTTTCCGGAAGTGGTTATGGTGGTACTACATCAAGCGATAGTGGCTATTTTTATTTGGATTTAGATGGTTCATCAAATACGGTTAATATTACGCAAAGTTCTACGTTGGCACGGGATTACCTTAAAATCCTTTCAAATACTAGCAATAGTAATATTTGTGTCGTTCAGAACGACGGCGGAACCTCAACAAGCTGTTGATATAGGTGACATATCCGAACTATCGGGTAATGGTCAAATAATATCAAGGTTAGAAACCAAAGACGCCGCCTTAAAATTAGGCGTTAAAACTAATGATGAAGCCATAACGAAAAACGGTCGTATGGCTATAACTTTTCTTGACGATTCTATTGTTCGTATGACCGAGCATAGTCAGCTTCTTATTGACGAATATATCTACGATCCGGACCCATCAAAATCTAAAATGGCTTTGACTTTTGCTATTGGCACAACACGATTTGTTAGTGGATCTTTAAATAAAATAGCAAAACAAAACATTACACTAAAAACACCAACCGCCAATATAGCGATTCGCGGTACAGATTTTTCAACCGTCGTTGACGAGTTCGGGCGCTCTCTAGTTATTCTTTTGCCTTCGGCGGACGGAAGTGCAAGTGGTGAAATTGAAGTTTTTACCGCTACCGGATCCGTGATTTTAAATGAACCATATCAAGCGACTACCGTTAGCGTATTTGAAAGCCCACCTTCTAAACCTGTAATTTTAGATCTTACATTAGATCTTATAGATAATTATTTAATTGTTGTTCCGCCACAAGAAGAACAAATAATAAATGAAGAAACAACTTCCGCACAAAATGATATTTTAGATTTTAACGATCTTGATATAGATTATCTTGATTCTTCGGATCTACTACAAGACGAACTAAAAGATTTCCAAGAACTTGATATAGATTATTTAGCCGATACAACATTTCTAGTAGATCTTTTAGATATATTGGACGAACTTGATGTGCAAGAAGAAGAAGATGCACTTGCACAAAATTTATCGGGCGTACAATTACGTGGTACAAAATTTGGACAAGATTTAGAAACCGGAATCATTACATTTATGACGGGTGAAATATTGACACTACAACGTGAAGCGTCAAACGCTACCGCACAAATAAATATTAATGGCAATAATTCATATACCGTAATATTGATTCAAGACGGCAAAAGTCAAACGATTTTAGTAAATGGTGGTTCCGATAGTAGGATTACAATTAAACAAAGTGGGGGTTAAAAAATGGGACCGCTACCCTAAAACGATCCCATTAACTATCTAAGAATAGGAGATAGTTAGAAAAGGTGGGGTGGATAAATAATCTCAAAAACCACCCCGTCACGCTTCTGCACCGTGATATTTTTTAACATTATGTCAAACTTATTTAAAAAAACATAAAGTAATAGAATTATACCGAAAAGGAATAGAAATGCAAAAAAAATTAATACTTATTTTGTTGCCGCTTTTAGCAATACCACTTTTGATTGATAGCGTACCAACGCAAATAATTAAATTACGAACTTTTGATTATTTAGTTCCCACGTATAACGAATCCGGTAATTTTGTTATTTTGAATATTACCGAAGAAGATGTACGCCGTGAAGGCGGGTATCCTTTACCAAGACAAAGATTAGCGGAGATCCATGTTGAATTATTAAATAAAGGTGCGAT
>MDTA01223475.1_pt1 | contig 10029 bp, 2 predicted proteins | sample 811151 | NCBI WGS metagenome assembly MDTA01 (sample SAMN05326648, study PRJNA326480) | marine metagenome | isolation source: seawater | place: Indian Ocean: South | collected 2010 | reverse complement strand
TCAGATTTATCAAAACTTCCTAATAAAGATATATTACAAACTCTAATTAAAGAATCTAAATATTTAGATACATCACTTGTAAATGGTTTACGAAGATATATTATTAGTAAAATAAATACACTTGCTTTTGAATATTTTCCTACTCCACAAGAAGTAAATTTTATTAATTTTACTAAAAATAATTCGGATATGAATAATGATTTTATAGGTCATAGAATTGGATTACTTCCAATTAATATTACTGGTGTTAAATATTTATTACTAATCTATAAAATTATTAAAAGTCATACCGCAGAACTAGATAATTTTAATAATGAAACTAATGATGATATTATAATGAAAAGTCTAAATACTAATCTAAAATTATCTGATAAAAATAATATTTCACTTATTCATGAATTTATTTTCTATATCAATGAAACTACAAATAATGATTTAGAAGAAATTACTACCAAACATATACAATTAAAATTTAAAAATAATGCAATAAAAATTAATGATTATAAAGATAAGTTGGAAAAATATTCAAAATTACTTAAAGTTTATGAAAATAAAACAAATATTAATAAACTTTATAATCTAAATCATAATTCATTATCTGAAAATGATATACTTAAAATTATATTTCCTTCATTCATATCACCTGAAAATAAAGAATATGGAATTTTACTTGCAAAAATTAAAAAATATAATAAATTACAGTGTGATTTTAAGTTAAATATTGGTAATGGAGAAAAACATTCAAGATATAATACAGTTAGTCCTTGTACTTATTCATTTATTATTGATAATAATTTAGCTGAAAAATCTATTATTAATAAATTACAACAAGAAAAATTATTAATTGAAGATTTTACTAAAGTTATAAAAAATAGTAAAATTATTGATTTTGTTAATAATAGATATAATAATCTTACAGAATTTAATCTTACACCAAAACTTTCTATGGAAAGAAAATCTATTTTAAAAGATGATGACGATAAATATGATATTGATTCATTATCTAATGAACAAGAAGAATTTTTAGAAAAATTCTTAGTATCCAAAGATACTTTAATTAATAACTTTAATAAATGTGAAGTTCAAAGATGTTTTTATGGAAAAGAAGAACATAATATTTTTGAAAGACAATTTAATTTTGTTATTGAATCTGTTGGATTCTATAATCCACAGAAAATATTTAATAAAGGTTTTAAATTACTAAAAAAAGATATTCTATTTTATATTAATAAAATTATTAATATGCTAAATGATTCATCTACTTTTCCTATTATAGATAGTGATTATACTATAGATAATAGCACAAAAATTATTAATGGTATTGATATTTATTGTGATAATTCAAATCATAGTATTGGTAATATTATATCATCGTATCTTTATTATTTATATAAAAATACAAATGAATTAAACTTCGTATCATATAAAATGATTCATCCTCTTAAACAAACAATGCTTATTACAATTGCTTTTAATCAAGATATTGAAAATTTAAATCAAGCCACATTATATTTGTTTACAAATCTTAAAAATATTTTTGAAAATATAAATACTAACAATTTTATCAATTAAATAATTAATAAATATTTATTATTTAATTTTATTTTTTTTATTATATTAAATTAAAAATGAGTGATAATACTATTATTTTAAAAAAAATATATATTAATGATTATTTTATTAATACTAAATTATTAAATCAAACAATTAATAAAATATTATTAAATCATTTATCTAAAAATTACAAAACAAAAAACATAAATCATAAAATTAAAAATATTTTAAATAAAATAGATAATTTATACAAAGAAGATTATAATAATAATAAAATATTTAATTTATCATATCAACCATACAATCAATATAATATTATATATAATTATCTAAAAAAAAACTTTAATAAAAAATGGATTATTCCAGTAGTAGAACAACAAAAAAATCTTTTTATTAACTCATTTTCATATCAAAAAAAATATAATAAATTTGTTAATATTTATATGCCTAATTCAGATAATATTAATAACATCAATAATACTATATCATATATTGATAATACTAATAATCAAAATATAACATTTCCTACACATAACTTATTTATTGATTATAATAAAATAGAAGATTCATTATATTCAAAAACAAGACTCAAAGAAGCTCCTTGGAAAAATAATGAAGTAGAAGTTCTAAATAATTATCCTATATATAATAATAATCAAAATTTAGAAATATCAGCTTCTAAAACTAATACACATATTATAAGAAAATCATTCAATGATGAAAAAATATATTATCTTTCAGAATCAAAAACACAAACAACATCCGAAATCGATGAATACAATAAAGTTATTCAAGAAACACTATATGATTTAAGCACTATTTTACAAAATGAAAATATTAATATTACACATTTTTGTATATTAAATCCAGTAAAACTATTTAATACTAATTACAATATATTTTTAGGAAACTGTATGTCATATATAAACGAAATCATTAATACTACACATTTATTTATTAATGATATTTTAGATTCGCAAGATTCTGATTATTATAAATATACTAATAATAATGATTTTTTTACAGAATACAAAAATATCGAAGACAACTTTATACTAAATTATCTCAATATAATCAAAACTTACAAAAACTTCGATAATATATATTCTATTAGAGCAATCAAATACATATACAATATGTTTGGTTATGATCTTAATAAAATACCTAATTGTTACATTAAATATTTAAGCAATATTTTAGATAATAATATTAGAACTTATATTCTAGATAATATACTTGATAATAAACAATTTATCTCGCAATATAAAAAATATATACAACAACAAATTATTACAAATAAAAATAACAACGCACTCATTAAAAATCTATATGATATAGAAATTGATAATGATTTATTTGATACTAATCTACAAGAAACTCTATATTCAACATTTGATAATGGACTTTACTATTATTCACATAAATATTATGAATATATTAACTCATTAAAACCTAAAAAACTTAAAATCAATAACTATACATCTGATACTGTATCTACATGCAGTAACTATAATGTAGTTAAATATTTTGATTCTATCGAAATATATAATTACTTATCCAGTTTTTCTCCTCTTAACTACATAGATGTTAATTTTTCAAAAAATGTTTATCTTATTTTATATGAAGATATTATCAAGAATATATATCTACCACCTTCCCAATATAAATTTAACACTATATTTATTGCAGATATAGTAGACTTTCAACCTAAAATATCATCAATAAAACAAATTACATTACAACCATCAATTTTAAATGAATTGTTAAATGATAAAAATCTTATTTATAGTTCACTTTATAAAAATATTGAATATGATATATTATTTAATAGACTATCTCATTATAAATACAAATCACAATATTATGTTCTGCTACCTACACAAAAAATTATATCATCTGATCTTATACAAATTAAAGAATCATTTTATACATTTAACAAATCTATTAATAAACTTGAACCTTTTATATTTCCAGATTCAGATTGTATTTATAACAAATCAACTAATACATTTATTAATAATAAATCTATACAAAAAAATATTATCAAAAAACAACAGGAACACGAAATAAAACACTATAATAATCTTAATAAAATAAATTATGATTTATACAAAAAAACAGTAAATAATAAATTAATTATACATAAAAATAATCAAATATTTAATAAACTTATTATTAATAAATCACAAATTGAAAAACCCTATACATTAGAAATATCTGATTTACAACCCATATCTTATCAGTTTTATCTATCACAAAATACTAAAAATCAACTCATTAAATATTTATTAGAATATAATCCTAATTCAATTAAATCAAAAAAATACGACCAAAATGGATTATATAATATAATTCTTAATTCTAAATTTAATACAAAATATACAAATACAATAAGACAACTTGGAAACAAAATAAAAGACAATAGATATCAGTCTTCTATTTCAAAATATATTAATGATTTCGAATTTATTGATTTTATAGCTGATACCAACAATAAATATAATAGAGCTTACTACAAAATATCTGAAATTTTACTTAATAATCCTATTATTAAAAAAACAAACATAAAATATTTAGCTTTAGCTGAAGCTCCAGGTAATTTTGTAAGATATATTAGAAACTTTATACAAAATAATAATTCTAATTGGAACAATTTTGATATTTTAACACTTTTAACACATGAAGAACTTATATCACAACAAAATTTTATTCAAGAATTTCAAGAAAATATATTTAAACCAAATGATGATTATACTGGTGATCTAACCAAATCAGAAAATATTGATTTATATTTACAAAACTCTACATCTAAAGCTGACTTAATCACTGCCGATGGTGGCATCAATAAAAAAGATGATATTGATTATAAACTCGAAGAATTATTACATTTACCTCTATTTTTAGGTGAAACAATTTCTGCAATTCTTAATCAAGCCACTGATGGTGTATTTATAATGAAAATATTTAATATTATAGATATTAATACTATCAATATAATTTACTTACTATCAACATTTTACGAAGATGTAAATGTTATTAAACCTTTTACTAGTAGACCTCATAATTCAGAAAAATACTTAATATGTTCTGGATTTAAAGCTATTTCTGATTCAAACTTTGAAATTATCAAAAAAAATCTATATTCTATGTTAGATAATATTAATTTACTATCATCTAATACTTATCCTACATATTCTAAAGATGATGTACCATATTTTAATATATTTGAAAATTTTAATTATGATGAAGCTTTTAATAAATCATTTATTGATTTTAATAAACATATTATTACAAAAACACAATATTTTTATTTACAAACTATTTCAGATATTATTAATACTAAAGCCCACTATTCATATGTATTAATAGATAAATATTTCTCAAAAAATTCTAATGCTAATATTAGCGCTTTATTAGAACAAAATACAATAGAAATAGGATTCTTTATAAATAAAATTTATTCATCTATCAAATTATGTAACTATATTGGAATTCCTATTAAAAATAACTATTTCTATTTAATTGAATCAATCAAAAAACAAAAAAAATGTATTTTAGATAATAATTGTAATTTATATCCACCTCATTTTAAAATAAAATATGATATAGATAATGATATAGATACAAACACTACAACCTCAAAAATTAAAGATTTCGTTCAAAAATATTGTATATTCTTCGATATTAATAATATTAATCCTATTTTACATCACAAAGTTAATAGAATAACCGAAAATTTTACAAATAATCAAAATATTAAAAAAATAAATCATTCAATTATAAATAAAATTAAAGAAAATAAAGACGATATTGAAAAATTATATTATATATTATTAGAAATTTGTAAAGTATCAGATATTCATAAATTATTTCATCTATATTCTGATAAAATTATTAGTATCATTATTAAATTCCAAAATAATATTAGAAATATTCTAGGATTCTATTTATGTAAATATACATATATTCCATTATATCCTAAATATAAAACAATTGAAGATCCTATTCAACAAAAAGAACTTTATGGAATATTGTACAATTCACATTATATATGTTACTTTTCTGGAGATAAATTAGATATTGAAGAATTTGATGAATTTATGGGTTCTTCATTATATCGTTCTACAAACTTATCTATTTTTGAAGATGATAATTCTATCAATTCTATTTTATTAGATTCTTTAAATTTACAATGGAATCCAGAAATACAAAATATAGAACATAACATTTCTTTATTTATTATGAATGAATTCCAATCACTATATACATCATTTGATCTTACATCTACTATCAAATATAATATAATCAAAAACTATTCAAATTTTAATAATTATAATCTTAAAAATATAATAACTTCAGACAATTTAGTCGTTAAATTTATTAGTAAAATATTTGATATTATATATTTAAAAAGAATTGAAACAAAAAAATATCTAGAAACTGATCCTAAAAAATATAATAAACTTAATCATCCTGCAAACACTTTCTTAAAATCCAAAAATCTTAGTGAAATTTATAAACTTAAACAATCTAATAAAACTATATCACAAATATATGATTCATTTTACTCTACACATTTAGATAAATATGTAACAAAAACACAAGAAACCACCAAAATTAATGGAGTAGAAATTCCTAGTTTCAAGGCTAAAAAACAAAATTCTAAAGAAATTAATACAGAAATTGTTGATTATTTAAAAGATTTATATGTTACATTTTTAATACAAGAGTTTATTATTAAAGAGTTTAATAATATCATACAATACACTATTTCTATATTATTTTTCAATTTTTACGATAAAAAAATTGAATTAATGCAATCTAATATTAAAAATATACAAATTTTCTTTACTAAAATTATAAATAAACTTATAAATAAAATATACACTACTAATACATTATATTTTGATAACTTAATATCTAAATTAACACAACCATACAATGATACAGTAAAAATAGATAGTATCAACTCAAATATATTTAATCTTAATAAAATACTTGAAAAACATTTAGATAATAAATGGAATTTATTATACAAAAATAACTTACCTAAATTTGATGAACTATATAAAGATCAAAAAAATCCTATCATTAAAATACTATTTGATGATAATATTATTAAATCCTCTAACACTATCATTATTTCTACTATAAAATATTTCAATAAATCCAAATCTAAACAAGCCATCTTAAACAAATTCTTAAAATTAGACTATACATTATTCTTTATTAATGAAAATATATCCTCTAACTTATTCTCTATATTTAATAATTTTACAAATATACCATTATTTAATGATAATATATCTATTATTAATACTATTGATTATGATAAACCCGAATTTAAAAACTTAAATATTTTACAAAAAAAGAATCAAAATTACAAACTAACATTTACACCATTTACAAATACATTTTCTACTCATAAACAGTCCGAAATTTCTATATTTAATCAATATTTTCAACATTTATTAATATATGTATATGAATCACAAGATATTGATTCTAATGATATAACAAATTTTTACAATAAAAAAAGATTATATTATCTTAAAGATGATAATTTAGAATATTGTTATTATACAAACTATTCTAAACACCATATTATTAACAACATTTTAGCTCTAGATAATGATACAATAGTTTCTATTTACAATAAATCTTTACAATCTAAAAAATATATTTTAAATCATACAAATTATATTAATCAAAATAAATTAGATGATGAAACATTTATTGGATTAAATAGTCTATTTCATAATCTTAATTATAAATTAAAATCAAACAACATCAATTTGATATACAAATTTATAAATCTGTTCATCAAAAATTATAATTTTGAATCTAAATCACCTCTTTGGAATATTCAAATGAAATTTTATTCTGATCCCGTTCATTATACTAAAGTATTCTTAGAATCCTATAAAAAAGATTTTATTGATTTTATAAATCAGACTGATACTGCTTATAAAAATGATATTATGCAAATTATAGACTCATTACTTCCAGTAGATTACTTTATACAAGAATTACAAGAAATCTATATAAAATATAATTTTGATTCCAAAGACAAAATATTATCTAAACTAAATATAGTTATTAGCGAAAAACAAAATAGTATTTCAAATTATATTCCTCATTTTGATTTAATTTCTTCTAATAATATTAGTTCTAATTCATTAATACTCTTTATTAATTCTATAATCAAAAATATATCATATATATCAAATATATTCATTGATTCACAAACTTCATCTATACATATTCTAAAAAATAAATTCAGTAATATTAAAAAATACTATAAATCTGATTATGATTTTAAATTATTACTTAAAACAGTTCAAAATAATCTATTTGATTTTACACAATTCTTAACAGATAACAATACTATCTATTTACAAATTGTATTTTCTGAAATTCTAAATGATCTATCATTTCAGTTTAATTCATTATACTGTACTGATACTGAACTATCGCAAAAACTTATTTACTATAAAATTCTAAAATTATTAGAAGATTCATTTAATAAATTATCCTCTGATTATATATTCTCGAAACAACAAAACTTCAATAAAAAATATCAATGGAACTACGTCGAAAACTCTATTGTTTCTATTTCTTCATATACAAACATTGATTCTATTACTACTCTAGATAATAAATATAATAATCAAATTTACTTAGATTTATTTACTAAAATTGTTATTTATTCTATGAATGATATTTATATATTTTCAAATAATATTAATGATTTAAATATTAATACTAATGTTGATTTTTATAATGAAGATGATTTATATAATAATGGAGGTAGTGAATATGAAAATATTCCCACATTTGATGATGATATGTATCTTGACGATGTTGATGATCATGATGAAGATCATTATTATGATTAATTTCTTATTTAAAAACTTTTTTTTATAATATTATATATGTCATATATTCCTACCATATTAAAAAATATTGATTTTATCAATGTTATGTCATCTTATAAAAATAAAAATGACAAAAATAACTCACAAGTATTGGATCCACTATCTTCGTTAATTAGACTTGCTCTTTTAAACTTTAAACCTATCGGTACAAAACTTAGTTTTCTAAATAATACTATTTATTTTCAAGAACCTGATTTATTACAATCCGCTAAACGATGGTCTTCTGGAGATAATAGAAATCAAATACATAATTTATATAATCCTATATTTAAAATTCATCAATGGTATGACATCACTAAATCTGAATTTATTTTTATTTTAAATACTGCTAAATCCGGTCTACAAAAATTAATACAATGTTACGATAATGATTCTAGCACAATATCTCATTCTATAAACTACTATATTGAAACTATCGATAATATACTTAATGATACTATTAAAAAAGATGATCTTGAAAATACTACAGATATATATTCTTTAAAACTTAAAGACCTATGGACTGATAGAGAAATACAAATTATCTATTTACTATTACTAGATATAGATGAAAAACATAAATCACAAAATAAATTCAATAATTCTGAATCATTAATTAATGCTATAGAACAAATACTTTTAGGTAAAGATAAATTTGTCTATAATATAGTCAACAAAATATCAACATCTCTATAGTAAATATCATATTTATCTATAAAATTACAAAAATTACTATAATATCAAATACACTAAAATATAGTTTATTTAAAACTACTTATAAAAATTCATTTTTTTTTAATTTTTCATCAAAAATCAATAAAAATAAACTTCATATAATATTCTATTTAAGAATCCTTACTCAAATACAGATAGTGCTGTAATCTTACAAATATTCTCCAAAAAATGTTCAAAAAACTGCACAAATGCGAATCCGGTGCCATTTTTGACCTTTTTTTTACCCATAGTCAACCACTTCTTAATAAATTATTCGTAAATCATTATTTAATCCAAGTCAACAAGTTTACTGGAAGGAATCAACATTTTTAGTAGATATTTTGATTTTACAAATCATGACCATTTTTGACCATATAAAATGGTCATAGTCCAACAACTATTAATAAATAATCAAAAAATGATTAATAAACACGAGTCTAAAATTATACTAGAAGTAGTCTATTTTTTTTACCAGAAAAAACAGCTTTCAGAAATGCTCACCTTATAGCTTTAGATAAAATTGTTACAACTATAAATAAAAAAAATTTAAAAAATTAAAAAATGACAAAAACTGAAATATTTTTTATAAAAATGATTATTAAAGATAATCATAATAGTTTATTAGTATTATGTTGATTATGGTCAGAAAACTTCATTTTTTTGCAGTTTTTTGAAAATATTTAAAATTTTTTCAAAAAATTTTTTGAAAATGAATCTGCTCAAAAAAGTGATCCCCCCCCCCCTCTAAAAATTAGTTAAAAATTAGTTAAAAATTAGTTAAAAATTAGGTAAAATTAGTTAAAAATTAGTGATCACTAAATTAGTTAATTAGTTAAAAATTAGT
>MDTA01193562.1_pt1 | contig 10030 bp, 11 predicted proteins | sample 811151 | NCBI WGS metagenome assembly MDTA01 (sample SAMN05326648, study PRJNA326480) | marine metagenome | isolation source: seawater | place: Indian Ocean: South | collected 2010 | reverse complement strand
TGAGGACGATGCTGTTGCTGAAATGGAAAAGCGCATAATCGAGCTGGCAAAATCAGTTCTCGCGGAGAAAACCGATAGCGCTCGCATTCGTGGCAAGGTGGATAAAGCGTTAGTTGAAGTAATTGATTTTCAGTACGAACACGAGACCCGGTTAGCGGCTGCCAAAGCGCTCAACGACAAAACCGGCTCTTTTCCGGCTTGGGCTAAGGAAGCGAAGGAAAAACTGCATGAACAGCTGAAGAAGGCGGTTGAAGAGGCATTGAATATCGGCCACTTCAAGAATTTTGAGGACGGCCTGCTCTCGCGTTCACTGAGAGAATGGTACCTAAAGCAACAGGAGATTCTCAAGTTGCTGCCACCAGCAAAAAAGGCTCCCAGCAACGGCAAGAGTAGTTGATTGTCAGTATTGGCGTTGCGAGGGGTAGGGTTACGCGAGAGGCCCCTCTGCAACTTGCCGAGTGGGACACGCATTCAATGGAAGACGGTAGCGGGTGAATAACCGATACAAAAAGTTATCTGTTTGTTCTCGCCTCGAAAGCGCGATCTTTCGATAAGCCTGGTTCCAATGAATTCAGCCGAAGAAACGAGCACAGACTTACTTGAAGAAATCCTGGAGTTGGCAAGATCGCTGGCTATCACCGCAGGTAAGCGGGCTCTCGAGATGAGGGAGAGTGGTTTGTTAACTCAGGATTACAAGCAGAGCGTCGAGCTAGTGACTTCAGCGGACCTAGCAGTAAGCCAACTGATCGAGAAAGGGATAAGAACTCGTTATCCAAACCACGCTTTTTTTACTGAGGAGTCTGAAGGAGCTGCCGAGCGTAGGCCGGATTTGCTTGAGCCAACTTGGATCATAGATCCCATCGATGGTACGGTAGGATACGCTCGTGGACATTTTCAATTCTGCATTTCCATCGCGTTTTGCATGAAAGGAAAGATTCAAGTGGGCGTTGTCTATTGTCCGGCTCTAGATGAGCTTTTCACTTCGACCAAGGGGAATGGAGCATTCTTGAATGAAAAGCCAATCCGGGTGAGCTCCACCGAGAATCTCCGAAATTCGTTAGTGGCTACGGGATTTCCTCATGGTTGGGATGGTATCGACCGGCTAGTGTCGAGATTGGGAGAAGTTCGGAGGCGATGCCGGGATGTTAGGCGGTCCGGGTCGGCTGCATTTGATCTAGTTTGGGTCGCGTGTGGAAGAATTGACGCCTATTACGAAGAGGATACCAAGGCTTGGGATATCAGCGCTGGAAAGCTGATAGCTATTGAAGCGGGCGCTGAATGCGGTTTTTTCGACGACAACTTAAAGAATGAGTTGTCAGAGATCCGTGGATACGCAACGTTAACGGCGAATCCATCCGTATTCCCGGAATTAATGGCGATACTCGATACAAGATCTCGCGAGGACTAATACCACATGCAAAAATGTTTGATAGGATAGTGCATGCTCTAGCGGGAGCAGCGCAAGGCGGCGCGGCGCTTGCGACACGGGTGTCGGATGCGACACGCTAACACTGCGAACTCCCGCTAGAGCCGCATCCTGCGACGGGTTCGAGAGGGGCTTGGGCTGCGTTGTTTGTTTCCACCGTGCTCGAGCACGCTTGGAAACAAGCCGCCTTGACCAAGCCCCTCTCGATTCCCGCTATCCTACCAAACCTTTTTGCATGTGGTATAATACGACATGCAAAAAGGTTTGGGTAAGCGGTTCTGCCCAGTCGATTCGCTAAAGATTGGCGACTCGTTCTTTCAACGCTTGATAAACGTTTTCGGGAACGAATTCGCTAACATCGGCTCCGTACTCGGCAACCTGCTTTACTAGAGTGGAGCTCGTATAGTTGTATCCCTCTTTCGTCATAACGAGAATCGTCTCGATATCGGGCCCCAAGTGCCGATTCATATTGGCCATTTGAAACTCGAATTCGAAATCCGAAACGGCGCGCAAGCCGCGAATAATCACGGACGCTCCCTGTTCCTTGGCGAAATCGATTAGAAGACCTTGGAAAACCATTGCTTTCGCGGTAGGGAAGCGTTCGAGGTTTTCATTGACCAATTGTAGACGTTTTTCCGCCGAGAAGAAGGGATCTTTGCCTCTGTTTTCGGCGATGGCTATGATTACTCGGTCAAAGATTCTGCAGGCCCGCTCAAGCACGTCGAGATGGCCATGAGTGATGGGATCGAAGGTTCCCGGGTAGATGCAGACTTTCATAAACCGAATCGGAGGAAAGCGACGGCGACCTGATTTGCAACGAAATGTTTACAACATGGGTTGCTTGCGGCTCGAGAGCTTTACTTTAATCGATCGAGACTTTTGAGTGCCGGGGAATGAATTTGCCGAATGTACTCACGCTTTCCCGGATACCGTTGATGTTCGCGATAGTCTGGCTAATGAAAGAGAGTTTCGTAGGAGCGGCGACCGCAGCCTTCATTCTCTTCGTCATAGCTGGGCTGACCGACTGGCTCGACGGTTATGTCGCTCGCAAGCGGGGTATCGTTTCCAATTTCGGCATTCTCATGGATGCCTTAACAGACAAGATTCTGATGCTGGGATTGATGATTGCCCTAGTGGACATTGGCCGGGTGCACATTTTTCTGGTTTTGCTGATTCTTGGTCGAGAGTTCATGATTACAGGCATGCGTCTAGTGGCAGCTACGAAAGGAGTCGTGGTTGCGGCAGAGAGTTCAGGTAAGCAAAAAACGGTGACGCAGATCCTGGCGGTAGGCGCCTTCTTGCTCGAGTCCGTATTCAGGTTCGATTTTGGAGGAGGAGAAGGGAGCTGGATGCATCAGACTGCCGAGATCCTTAACTGGCTGGGGCTGATACTCTTCGGCTTGTGCGTTTTTATGACTCTGTATTCGGGGGTAAAATACTTCAAGAAGTACGGGGAACTCGTGTTTTTCGAGGGAGGTGAATCCGAAAAATGATGCGCAACCCCCGGTGGGCTCGTTATTGGCCAACGCATGTCGTGCTCAGGATTGCTACGCTAGGCAACCTTGGCAGCCTCAAAGCTCCGGGCACCTGGGGATCCGCAGCTGGCGTTCTCTTGTATGTCGTCCTCTTTTACCAGCTGAACGGTATATTTGGAATGCTATTTATTCTGGGAGCATGCTATTTCGCTATCGGCATATGCGGCGAGGCGGAAAAGCGAATGAAGAAGGTGGATCCCGGGGAGATCGTCCTCGACGAGGTAGTGGCCATGCCGATCTGCTATTTGGGACTGAAGCCATTCATGGCGGAGGGGCACACTCCACTGATTCTAGTATCCGGATTTGTTGTGTTTCGGATTTTCGACATCCTTAAACCATTTGGGATTAAGCGACTGCAGCGATACTATGGCGGTTTTGGCGTCGTGATTGACGATGTCGTTGCCGCTATCGCCACCTGCCTCGTTCTTAACCTAGGTCGAAGACTCTGGCTGGGATTCTAGTAAGCCTGGACAGGAGAAGGAGAACCAAGATTTTGGGTGGCCTAAAACTTGGCAAATGGACCTAGCAAGTTACGGGGAGCCAGTAAAATGCATAAGGTTATACATTTTACTGGCAGTTTTTGGATATTGTGGGGTCGCTTTATCCAAGCTTCGGTTTTGGGCTTTACGGGCTAGCTGGATTCTGCGTTTGGGCGCTTGCGCGCCTTCAAGAATATTGTCAGCCCCACGATTGCCATTACGATGGAAAGCGTTGTTCCCCGGCTCATGCCAAGGCTCAGAGCAGCATCTGGCTCTCTAAACTGCTCTCCGATAATCCTCAATACAGAGTAGCCAAATAAAAACTCGCCTACCAAAGATCCTGGATGCTGCTTCAATACCGGACTCTTCCAGATTCGAAATTGAGAATAGGCAAGGAGGACGAATCCCTCCAGAAATGCTTCGTAGAGTTGTGATGGATGTCGAGGAAGCGTGCCACCATCAGGAGCTGTGGAAAATAAAACGGCCCAAGATACGTGGCTTACCTTTCCCCAGAGCTCGCCATTGAGGAAATTGGCAATTCGGCCAAGTAGCAGCCCCGCTGGAGCTAGCGAGCAGACAATATCCGCTGTCAGCCAAAAGGACTCCTTGTTTTTGCGAGCGATGTACCACGTAGCGGCGGCTACTCCGATAAAGCCTCCGTGACTGGCCATGCCGCCTTCCCAGACAAAGAATATTTTCCAAGGCTCGGATAAAATCAAATGAGGCGTGTAGAATAGGAAATAGCCTACTCGCCCTCCGGCGATGACTCCGACTATCAGGGCGATTAAGAGATCGGTCTGTTGATTCGGATCGTAAGGGGAACGTCCGCCTTTGTAGTAGCGATTTAGAAGCCAGGCCCCAATCAAAAAGCCAAGAATGTAAGCGAGGCCGTAGTAACGTATCCCGAAGTCTTCGGTGAACTCTATTAGGAAGGGCGTGGGCTTATGTTCCCAGTAATCCATTACGAATTGTCGTCTTTTTGAGAATGATGATGGGCGAGGGGATCGTTCTCGATACTGTTCTCGTTGCGAGCGAGCTCTCGCATGTCGATCGCCATATCGTCCTTTTCAAAAATTTCCTGCCCAAGGATGGATTCCATAATATCCTCCATCGTCACCACGCCTGCTAGAGATCCGAATTCATCGACTACGGCGAGAAGCTGCTGTTGGGTTTTCAGCATCTTTTGCAATGCGTTGTATGCGCTGACTGTCTCCGGTACAAAGTGGATATCGTCCATGATGTCGGAAAGCTTCACTTCATCATGGTCATCAGCCATCTGCTTGAGAAGGTCGCGGCGCCGGGCGATACCGACAACGTCGTCTAGCTCCTCTTCATAAACCGGGATTCTTGCGAATGGTATGTGTGGCCATTTATTGAATACCTCGCCTATTGTTAGAGATTTTTCCATGGCGTTGACGACCACGCGAGGAGTCATGATTTCGCTAACAAGAACGTTATCCAGTTTCAAAGCGTTGGTCACCATGTCCGATTCGCTGGAAGTTAGGCTGCCTTCTTTAGCTCCCTTTTCGGCGAGGAGAATGATTTCCTTTTCGTCGGCGTCCGGGTCCTGCATTTGTTCCTCTTTGACCACAAGCCGAACTGAAAGGTTGGTCAGGTAGGTAATTGGGGACATTAGGTACTTTAAGAACACCAAGGGTCCCACCACCCATGGATGCAGTTGGGTTCGGTAAACGACTCCCAGGTTTTTGGGTATGACTTCGGAAAAAACCAGGACCCCTAACGTCATTCCTCCCGTAATAATGCCGACTATCGCGTTGCCCCACATGATCACCGCGAGCCCGCTTACTAGGGCCGTGCCAGCGGTATTAGCAATCGTGTTCAGCGTGAGAATGGCTGAAATCGTATTGGAGAGATCCAGCCTCAGTCTCTCGAGCTTTTCCCCTTTGCGAGGACGACGCTTCTTCAGCGATTCAACCTCGGCGACGGTTGTGCTCAGGATCAGAGCCTCCATCATAGAGCAGTAGAAAGAAGCGCCGATCGTAAATGCGACGGCTCCTGTGAAAGCTAGCAGCATTGGGATTTAGGTGACCGAAGATGGCCGCTAGCTTGCGCGCGAGAGGCGAAAATCGTTTTCGCCAGTTGGTAGCTGAAGTGACAGCGTCGTCGTAGACTCATCAAATTGATCTAACCACGGTTATGGCTAGAGAGACAAAAGGCAAGCGCTCAAAAACGCACGGAGCGTTTGCCCGCCTTGAAAGGGCTCCCCTGCTTGGTAGTTATTCGCTTAGCGACTTGATCCGTCTCTCCTTAGCGGATAGTGGGTTAGCGTGAGTTACATTCTATCCCTCGATCAAGGTACGACGAGCTCGCGAGCTATCCTTTTCGACAAGGAAGCTCAGATTGCTGGCGTCGGACAAAACGAATTTCCACAGATTTTTCCCCAGCCTGGTTGGGTAGAACATGATGCGGAGAAAATTTGGGAGACGCAGCGTCAATCGATTGAAGCGGCATTGAAAAGCGCTTCAGCCAATTGGAGCGATGTCGAAGCGATCGGTATTACGAATCAACGAGAGACGGTCGTTGTTTGGAATCGCGAGACTGGAAAACCCATATCGAATGCGATCGTTTGGCAGGATAGGCGAACAGCATCTTTTTGCGAGAACCTAAAGACTGAGGGCAAGGAAGAGTGGATACAGTCGAAAACCGGTTTGCTTCTTGATCCATATTTTTCGGCGACGAAGATAAAATGGATCCTGGACGAAACTCCGGGGGCGAGAGAGCTCGCGAAAACCGGGAGTTTGGCTGTTGGAACAATGGATACCTGGTTGATCTGGAATCTTACCGAGGGAAGATCGCATATAACCGATGTGTCGAACGCTAGTAGAACACTGCTCATGGATTTGAGGTCCCTTCAATGGGATGAGGACCTGCTAGAGCTATTCGAAATACCACCCCCATTGCTCCCAGAAATAGTCGATTCAAGTGGTTCTCTGGCTACGTCCTCGAAGAATATAACGAGCGAACCAATACCGATATCAGGTATTGCAGGCGACCAGCAGGCAGCGCTTTTTGGGCAAGTTTGTTTTGAGCCAGGAATGGCGAAGAATACTTATGGAACCGGTTGCTTTCTTTTGATGAATGTCGGAGAGAACGCGACGCTTTCCCGCAATCGCCTGCTTTCAACAGTCGCTTGGAGAATTGCAGGAAAGACAGAATACGCTTTCGAGGGCAGCGTTTTCATTGGAGGGGCGTTGGTGCAGTGGTTGCGAGACGAGCTAAAAATAATCGATTCCGCAGCAGACGTAGAAGCACTGGCGAATCAGGTGGAAGATTCAGGGGGTGTCACGATTGTACCCGCGTTTTCAGGCTTGGGGGCTCCTTATTGGGATCCCTATGCTCGGGGAGCTATCTTTGGCCTGACGCGTGGAAGTTCTCGGTCTCATATCGCCCGCGCGGCGTTGGAAGGGATAGCGTCGCAGGTCTCCGATATAGCTGAGGCGATGGAAGATGATTCTGGACGGAAAATGGAATCGCTTCAGGTCGATGGTGGAGCTTCTGCCAATGCGCTGCTCATGCAAATGCAGTCGGATTTACTGGGCTCTCCGGTTCGCTGTTCTGCGATTGCGGAAACAACGGCATTGGGGGCTGCGTTTCTGGCGGGATTGGCTGTGGGATTTTGGAAGTCGAAGTCAGAGTTGTCCTCTCTCTGGGAAGAGCGCTGTCGATACGAGCCGGAAGTGGAAGAGGCGATTCGAGAAGAGAAGCGTCGCGTTTGGAAAGATAGTGTCGAGCGTACGAAAGGTTACGCGCGAGACTAGCGTTGCTGTTCGGAGTTGCTTTTGGCGAAAGTCGCTCCGATAAACCCGACCATGGCGCAACAAGTGATAGGATTTCATTTCACCCTGAAGAATAAAGCGGGTGACGTGCTAGATAGAACTCCACCGGAGACTCCCTTGTCATTCTTGGAGGGTTCGGGCGCGATAATCGAGGGTTTGGAAGAAAAGCTGTCGAAGATGTCTGAAGGCGACACGGCGGAAGTGATTGTTCGCCCGGAGAAGGGATATGGCTTTCGGGACGAATCTCAAGTCGATGTCGTGAGCAAGTCTAGGCTTCCCGCAGACGAGATAAAAGTCGGTGATTTTTTTCAGGCTGGCTCAGACCAGCACGCTCCGGTTGTCCAAGTAGTTGAGGTCGATGGAGATGATGTCACTCTGGATGCCAATCACCCTCTAGCCGGAGAAGATCTATTCTTCGATGTAGAAGTCGTGGAAAAGCGCGCTGCCACTCCGGAAGAAATTTCTCACGGACATGTCCACAGCCAAGGTGGTTGTTGTGGGGGAGGTGGCAACGGCGGATGCGGTTGCCACTAGGAGAAGACTAGAGGGCCTTTCCTGCTCGATGGACGGTCGATTGAACGTCTAGTATTACTCGAAGTCGATTAGCTCGACATCGAAAACGAGAGTTGCATTAGGTGGAATCGATCCACCTGCTCCGCGGGAGCCGTATCCAAGCTTTGAGGGAATGATGAGCGTTCGCTTTTCGCCCTTTTTCATCGATTGAAAGGCCTCGTCCCAGCCTTTGATTACTCTTCCGAGTCCTACTTGAAAAGAGAAAGGCTCCCCACGATCATAGGAGCTATCGAACTTCGTCCCATTTAGTAGAGTCCCTTTGTAGTGGGCGGTTATCGAATCGCCTGTCTTTGGAGTACTGCTACCCGAGCCTTCCTCGGTGACAATGTAGTGGAGTCCGGACGTCGTGCTTTGGGCTTCGGGATAGGCCTGCCGAATTCGAGCGATCTCGGGATCTTTAATCAGCAAATCGACAGTGGTTTCCAAGTTCTCGACACGGTTTTCTAATTCTGAATCGCTTCGACTGGAATCGACCGTTTCGGATGACTGTCGAGAGCAGCCTGCTAGAACGAGGGCGGAAATAGTTGCGGTTGAAATCAATCTGAGGATGGCCATTGGTCTAAGGTTTTTTGAATGAAACGTAGATCTTGCCATGGGTGTGTCCAGCCTAGATCGTGGGATTGCGAATGGAAGCGATGGAGTTAGGCTTTATCGAGAAGCGGATCAAGGAAGAAGAAATCGTCTTTTGCCGTAGGAAAAACGCTAGACGCTACATTGCCAGTCTTGATCGCCATGGCCGGATACGTGTGACGATTCCTCAGGAAGGTAGCCGCCGCGAAGCCTTAAAGTTCGTTCGCGAGAATAGCGCCTGGCTTAGGGAGCAACAGCTAAAGCACGGAGAGCTGGTTGAAAAAGGCAGATTGAAGCATGGCGATACGATTTGGTATCGAGGCGATAGGCATATTTTGGAAGTATCTAAAGATTGGGGACGACCGGTCCTCAAAGTTGCGGATCAGCGGATTTTCTTGGCTGATGAGAACATAGATCTATCGCGCCCATTAGGTCAGCGATTTCGTACGCTGGCTAAGCGGGAGCTGCCTGAGAGAACGAGCGCCCTGGCTTGCCGTTTAGAAGTATCACACTCTAAAGTGAGCATTCGCGATCAACGGACGCGATGGGGTTCCTGCTCTTCTTCGGGAGTGATATCCTTGAACTGGCGGCTCATCATGACTCCAAGCGCTGTGGTTGACTACATCATCATTCACGAATTGATGCATTTGCTCGAGATGAATCACTCTCGTCGGTTTTGGAGCCTCGTGGAAGCGGCCTGTCCAGAATACCGGGCTTCGGAAAATTGGCTCAAAGCCAATCATTCTGAATTGGGCTGGGGCTGAGTCGGTTCTATGTAGTTTCTTGTAGCCGCGACGCTTTTTCTTTTTCGGGTAAAAGCCTCGAAGCTGTTGACGTGTCGCAATTCGAAAAACGAAGACGTTCGGCCATTTCGAAAGAATAGAACAGGCATCCTGCCTGTTTTCAGAGATTAGATCACAGGCAGTAAGCCTATGCTCCCTTTTGCGGGCGCCCGGCTCGTGCCGCCGTAGCGAATCCACGTAGGCGTGAGATCGCCCGCCACCCTCTAAAATACGCAGGTTTTCAGGCTGGAACGCTCAAGGAGGTATTCGTCGAGGCTAACCATGGCTTCAGAGACGACCCGCGGCATATAGTCGCCATTTTCGAGACGTTTCTGACAGTGCAGAATGATGTCGAGAATGGGGTCGAATTCGACTCCTGCGTGGCGAGGATCGTCCATCTGCTCCTTGATGTAGGATTCGAGATCTTTGATGGTCAGTCGCGTGTCGATGCTTGTTGGCATGGTTCCTCCTTCCTTTGGTAACTGAGCGAGAAGACTTTTGAGTCTGCTCATCTATCGGCACTTTTGCCGTTTTCGTTAGCTCTTTGACAGTCAAAGAAAGGTGAAGTTCGTTTTGAAGAGTGTTATGCCGCTCAATTGTCCAAGTGGTATTGTGTTGCGGAAGTATCGAGTGCAGGAGTCGCCAAGCAGATTGGTTCAAGCCTATTGTCTCGACGAATTCCGCAGTTGCGGGAGAAAACAGAAGAGACACCTATTTGACTCGTACAGGCAACAAGCGAGTCGCGAGCGTTGTTCAGCAAGTGACCTTTTTTTAAGGCGATAAGTGGATTTCCAACATCGCTCTCCCACAAATGCGGGATCGCTAGATCCTTCACTCGCTCTGCGGAGTTCAGGAAACAGGTATCCGC
>MDTA01123005.1_pt1 | contig 10030 bp, 13 predicted proteins | sample 811151 | NCBI WGS metagenome assembly MDTA01 (sample SAMN05326648, study PRJNA326480) | marine metagenome | isolation source: seawater | place: Indian Ocean: South | collected 2010 | reverse complement strand
TACTTGATTTTGGGCCAACAGGATATTTTGTTTAACCCATAGAAATAGGCCTAGGATGACCAAAAATACACAAAAAAGACCCTACAGGGTATTTTGTTTAACCCATAGAACTGCCTGTCTACAACGATTCTCGACGATAAAGGGTTTACATAAACCTTATATACTGGGTTTGTATAAGCCTAATAACATGAAACAAAATCATGACACACAAACAAAAGCCAGCCGCTTGGAAAGACAAGCTGAAATGTTACGTAAAGAGTTAATAGGTAGACTAGGTGAATACTACGTTCAATCAGAACTTACTAAAGTAGGTGTTGATTCTATAAGTATAGACAAGACCTTTGACCTTTATTTGTGGCAACGTAATCATAGAATAGAAGTTAAAACTTCTTATCTTAGAACTCGAAAGTCAGGAACTAAAGTATTTACTTTTAAGTTCTCAGAAGAACAGCGTATGAAAGATGCGTTTGATTATGCTGTCTGTTTAGGTTTCAATCGTGATGATACAATAAATGTTATTTATATTATACCACAAAAATATATACATGAAAGAGGACTGCGTGGCTATAAGATAAGTGCCAGTAAAGAAAAGGGTCGCTTTTCATTATGTGATTCTTATATGAGATTTGATTCTTGTAGGAACATTGGTTTTGACATATTTACAAATGACAATAAATCAAGTTTTACTCGCAGGAAAAACACAGTAACTAAAAAGTTATTACAGTTTGAAAAAGATTGTAAGAAAGAATTTAAAAAAGAATTTATTGCTTTTTTCAAAAAAGAGCATGTAACTATTGATGAGGCTATGAAGTATTTTAATTTAGGTAGAAGTCCTATTATTAAATATAGAAGAAAGTTTGGTATTGATGTAGGTGGTGGCAAATACAAAAGAAAACAATACCGTTACTTTGATGGCGATACTGAAGACCTTAAGAAAGAGATACTAAGACTATGGGATGCAGGTTTGCCACGAACTGAGATTTATAAATCAGTTAAAGTTGGCTGGAGAGTTATGAAACAATTATGTGATGAATTAGATTTACCACATAGAAGTAAAGGAAGGAAGTTTAAATAATGCGTAAATGGAAAGATTACTTCTGTGAAGAGTGCGATGCTTGTGGAGAAAGTATTGAGGATTTGTTATATGTTATCAATCAGTCAATGGGAATCTGTGGTGACTGTTATGAGAACACTGAGATATATATTATAGATGAAGAGATTTACATCCTAGAAGGAGAAAACAAATGAGTAAAACAAACAAAGAACTAGTGTCCGTTGATGAAATGATGCGGATGAGCCTGCAAGAAATCAAAGACTATCATAAGATGGTTGAAGATAATGCCAATCACGCTTGGCATGTAAAGCGTGTAAAAGAGGCAATGACCGATGCCTCGTAAGAAAGAGACTACGGGTGTCGAAAGACATTTCCTGTACGAACTATTCGCTATGGATACAGACGTGCTTAAAGAGCATCTATTCGCAGTTAATGATGCTGCGCTGTATCATAGAGATAAGTTAGCTGATGTCGAGCGTTACAAGTATCGTATAGAACGAATACTCAAAGTAAAGCAATGGTTAGATGTAGAGGAGAAAGCATTGAATGGGTAGTTGTACGAAGTGTGGCGGTTCTTTCAAACTTGATGTTATTACTAGTAGTGATAAGGCATATGATTGTCTTATGCTTAATTGTAGTAAGTGTGGTATCATTGTAGATAAACAATTTATGAAAAGGAGTAAAGATGAAGTTAGAGAAGATTAAAGTAAAGGTTGGAGCTACTAGACCTACAGCAAGGCAATATGAATCTGTAAGGGCAGACATTGAATTAGAACTTACAATGGATGAAGAAACCTTTGCTGAGGATTGGAAACGTATCAGAAACAAAGCCAAGATAATGTTACTAGAAGCAATGGCTGACGCAGAGAAAGGAGTTCAACATGGCAACAAAAATGGTTAAAGTAAACTCATTAACTGTTGCCAAACGTTGGCTTGAGCAAATGAAAGAAAGCTATCATCCTAATCATCATAAGAGACTAGGGATATGGGAAAGACCTAGACAGTCTTACGGAAGAAAAGGTTACAATCATACTGATAGTATGATATATGTAGTAGGTCATTCCAAAGCTATCGAAGCTAAGATAAGTCATCTAGGTAAAAGATTGGATGTGTAAACACGGCGCACAGAAATGCACCTCTAAAGGTTGGGTATGTTTAGAGTGTGGAAAAGTAATTGAATAAATAATACCTAAGTAAAAGAGACACACACCTTTGTTTCCACTGGAACTATGCAAAGGTGTCTCTAACTTTTTTTTTATTTTTTTAGAGAGGTACGGCGGCTTATTAGCTATAGTATAGTTTGTCTTACTTATATCTAAAAAGTTCCAGTGGAAATGAAGGTGTCTGTCCCTCTATTTATTCTTGAGAAGCTATTAGTTGAGCTATACTTAGAGATGGGTTTCCTAAAGTAATAGTACTACTTACACTATCTGTAAATGTATGTTTAACTGCTACTACTGGCAGTATTTCTTTTTTACCTAAAGTAGGAACTCTTACTTCAATATAATCTCCTAGTGTGATGTGTTCACCACCATTCATTACAATATTATATGTAAGTGTAGGTTCTTTATGTAACAATACTGTTTGATAAGCTAACTCTTCTAATCTATCTCTACGAGATGTACTTAACTTGAATACTTTACCATAGACTCCATGTCTTGCTACACTATCGTCATCTGTAACTGTTACGAATAAACTAGGGTCTTTACTACTTTGATATGTAGCGCTGTTTACCATTGTACTAGAATTTATATTAGCAAGAACCCCTGCACCAATCAAAAAATTACTATCATCCGAAACAGTCATTAAAGGTTTAGTAGTGAGATTAGTAGGGTCCTCTAACCAAAAATCCATTATGTTATTACGGCGTATTGCATATCTCCATTGTAAAGCTACTACACTTTTATGAAAATTATCATCTCTTACATCTACTAAATATCTAAAACATTTATCTATAAAATTTCTTCTTGTCATTAAACCAGTCAAATCCATATCATCAGTGGCAAGGATACCACTGCCTTCTACTAACTCACTAGTATCAATGTCTTTGTAATTACAAGCATTTGATGCAAGCATATACAAGTCTTCTCCTATTACATCATTACGTTTGTATTCTACTATCTCTGATGATTGGAGCTGCGTTACTAAATCAAACGCTGTAAAAGAAGATTCATTATACGAAGGATTTATTTCAGTGATGATTCCTTGAAAGTCTAAATTATGATTAGTCTCATTAGTACCTACCTTTATAGTAATATTAGAACCAATACGCAATAATGATGTAGATTCTATTCCTCCTACAAATACCTTGACTACTCTAGCTGCATCTACTTTATGGTCAAAATCAATTCCTGTAATAAATGGAAAAGGTATGTTATCTACAAAACATTCTATATCTATTATATCTGAGAATAAGTTATTTCTCTCAAGGGTTGACATCTAAGAAACATCCTCACCCAATATAATAAACTGTAACTCTGCTAAGTACTCATTAGTTAATTCAGGTCGTTTAGTTATAGAACCGTTTACAAATTTCATTCTATATGTAACATCAATAGCATTGACAGCATCAATCCTACGATTATCTAAAAAGACATAATCATAAGTGTCACCTTCAATCAAAGACCTCATCTTACGTAATCCTGTCTGTGATAGTATTCTAACATTCAAAGTCATAGTAGGTAATCCCATTTTATTACGTGTTACATTTGCAGGATATTTACGGTTGCCTAATGGCATAAGGCCTACAACACCACCCTCTCTATTCTTTCTCATGTCTAATATAGCTATATCATTACTAGTGAGTGTGTTCTCTGTAGTGTTAGTATCATAATCGGTTGTGGTAATCAAATCTAATACATGAGGTTGTGCTACTACTATAGAGTTAAATGAGATGTCATTATTTACTAAAAAGGATGTAGTATCATCATCTATGACGTGTGATTCAAAACTTACAGTATCAGTGTATGTTCCACTTGTAGTAAAGCCTACCGTTCTATTTGGATTCGTAACAATCCTAACAATATCAGCTTCTTGGTTATCTTCAGTAGCAACCCCTGCAGTTACGAAGTCGTCTACATCACTACCGTAAACATATGCTTTGTCAAATATACCGCTGCCTGATGATTCAAATCCAGCGAGCTTGTAGTACTTTGGCGTAGCGTAACTACCATTGTTAGAGGTATTGCCTACTACAATTATATCATCTTCAAAAAAACCGTTGTTTACCCAGCAAGTATCATTAGCAGAACTACTATTAGCATCAGCAGATTGTACAAGTATTGAATCTCCTGTACCAGAACCAGAGCCATCATGCACAGCAAAATCAATCTTACCACCACTATTCAATCCTTTTAATCTAGCAAAGCCACCCCACCTATATCTTTCTTCAGGGTCATCAACAGGCACAGTAGTATCTGATACATATCGTAATTCATTATTTACAATGAAAGGGTCTACAATCTGTATGTCTGCGTCGTCACTATGATTGTCTTTAGTACTGAAGTAATAACCTCTTATAACATAAAGACGGTTATTTGCAGAGTCAGTACGTATTATTTTCATATACTCTGTATCTATTTTAATTACTTGACCTGCTTTGAATATCTGTGTATTGTCTACATCTATCATCATTTCAGAATTGTTAAGTGCTTCATTAATCAAAACACCAGACAATCTAGTTGTCCAATCTGCATTCAACGCAGCTAAGATGTAGCGGCTGCCATTAGTATCTGTAGTGTCTGCAGTACTTACAACTGCTACTTCTACACTTTTATAAAAATTATAAGTATAGTTACCAGCTACACCGTCACCACCTGCATCAGTTCCTTCTTTCAAAACAACTGCAGCATCAATACCGTCTATTAATCTTAACTCTTCACTAACATAATCATAATGAGAAAAGGTAGAATCTTTGTCATTGACAGGCAAACCATCTGCTTTAAACGAAGCTAGACCATACACCTTAAGTCTCATAGTAGACATGTTACCATCATCTAATTGTATGAGTGCAACTCTTTTGGTGCCTGTATCAAACACTTCATTGTTATTACTAAATGCCCCCATTGTAGACAATGTGTTAGCATTACCAGACTTACAAGCAAATAAATGATTCTGTATCTCTTTATTACTTCCAATAGCCCTACTCTGTGCGGAGCTAATAGTTAACATATTATTTAAATCTGCAAACTTAGAAAACAATACTTTACGTCTGCTAGTAGTTAATCTGGAAACAGGATTAGACTCATTGACTGTTGCACCTGTTGCTAATGGGTGTTTTTCACTTACAAAGCCATTAGGGTCTCTCACTCTTACCTTTATTGTCTTTGTACTACCTGCACTATCTGTATCATATCTATGAGTTATTGTAAGATTACCGCTAGTGGTAGTAGCTGGAGCTGTTGCTTGGTCAAAGAAATACTCACTATAATCTGCATCAGTATCACTTGCACCAGCATCCCAGTTTACTAAAACACTAGAAAACTTACCACCAAATTCAGCAGCTCCAATAGATGTAGATGCTACAGTTAATGTTGTCTCTTCACCTATTGCTAATGTAGATGGAGATATAGCACTACTGTTTGCAACCTCTGGTCTGGTTACTGCAATAACATTAGACGCACCTCCATTATCATCTGTATTAACTGAATCTTCTGCAAATAATCTAAAGTAATATGTGGTGTTATCGTTAGCTAATGCGCTTCCAGTAAGTGTACTTGTATCAAAAGATGTCTTACCTGTGTCGGTAAAATCTGTTACATTATCATCTGCATGGTCTGGTGTTGGGTCTGACGTTGACCAAACTATACTATACTTTTGTAAATCCTCCGAATCAGTATCTTGATTAATTGTAATCTTTCCTGTTGCACCATCAGGATTTGCAGTGATGGCAATCTTAGGAGAAGAGGGAGTTGGTATCTCATATGTTACAAAATACTTAGGTACAATTCCTGAGCTGCCTGCGTCAGAATCATCTTCTATAGTCATAGACCCACTTGTTGCCCATAACCCAACATTTACAGTAGAACCAAATGTTAGATTTTCATTTTGTACTGCCACTTCATCTATTACTAAAGTATCTGTACTAGGTGCATTTAGATTAAAACTATCAAGCACTGCACCCCTTAAAGGGCCGGGATTGATTGTAGTTTCAGAAGCACCATCAAATGCAGGTTCCCATATTACAGCGCTGTTACTTGCGTCATCAGGCCCATACCAATTAGCTTGATTTTCTGTAAAGCCTTCATTTAAAAAACACATTTGCCCTACACATGCAGCAGGCCCAGCAGTTAATCTACGAATATCAATATGTATTTTTCTTAATATTGCGTTTGAAGGAATGCCTAATGTTTCAACATCTGCAACTACAAAAGACAAAAGCGCAACATCTTCAGTAGTGCTACCTGTATCTGCACGTATGCTCAAAACAGAATCGTCATTGTTAGTGCCTTTAGACCCTTCATCCAACCATGTTGTTGACGGTATTGGTATTTTAGCGCCACTAGTATCTGCAGTTTGTCCCATTATGCTAGTCTAGTAATAGACCCTCCTGCACCACCAATACCATTTCTTAATTTATTGTCAAAACTTTCTACAAGGTTACCGCCAGAAGAACGAATAGCATTTCCAACACCATTAATAGTATCTATAACACGTTTTAACGCAGCATCTAATTCATCTGAATAGTCTGCCATTTGACGAAGTTCTCTAGCAAAAGCATTAACTTCATCTCTGTAGAAAACAAAAGCTACTCCTAATGCTACTACAGCTAAAGTTACACCAACAATAATTGCAACTAAACTTCCTAAAGTCAAACCAAGCGCTGTCGCCGCACTTGTAAGTCCTATACTTGCTGCAGTTGTTTGAAACGCAGTTGTACCTACTACCGTCATAGCACCACCAACTAAAACAAACAATGCAATGATAGCCTCAAGTGGACCAACAAACAATTCAATCAAATCTAAATATGTGGCTAACTGCTCTCTTGATTCTTCAGTACCTACTCCTAATCTTTCAGCCGCACCAAGAGACTTTCTAAGACCTCCTGTAAACTGATTCAAAGCACCAACAGTTAGAGCCATACCTCCTGTAAATGCCATCATGTCAAAATTAAGACCTTTTGTACTATTTCCTAATTCTTCTATTTCATCGCCTACCTTTTCAATATCATCTGAAGCATTGTCAACACCATCTAAAACAATCCTAACTACATACTCATCTGCCATACTTAGTTATTGCCTCCGCTTTTATTTGGTCAAACTCTGCTAAACGTTTTTTATTAACATGATTTGCAACTGCCATATGTTCTGATGTTAACATATTCACAAAGCTAGCTAGCGTATCTCTGTCATACTCATCTATGCAATCCCACATCTTATGCACTTGCTCATAAGTCATCTTTGGTTCTTCTATCATCAACTCTAACATACCGATGTAAATAGGAATAGTTCGCATCTTTGCATCTGCTAAAACTGTGTAGTCCTCCTTAGTCATTAACTCTTTAGTCTCCATCATTTTGTTAGTTATCTTACGTAGTACTGGTGCATCCTTTGTAAGTTGTACTTTAATGTCATGAAACTTAACATCTATTTTATCCCAATCTTCCGCCGTAAGCCTTTTAAGGACTATTACAGGAGCTTTCTCTTTTTTAATATATTTACGCCATCCTTTAGGTTTGTTAAACTTAGCGAGACTGTGTAGATGAACTACTTTTCGGTCCCAGTATTCTTTCTCAACCTGCCCTATATCAAGCAGAGGGGCGTCTAACTGACCTCTAACGCTTACCATTTACCTACCTATAATGACCAATCAGCACTGATTGCATAAGCACTGTAGTTAAGGAAATCTCCATTACCTCTAAACTTTATTGAAACTGTTTCTGTAGTTTCGCCACCTGCGGTAACAGGTCGTGAGAAAGAAGTAATGGTTCCGTTTGTAAGTGCTATTGAACCATTTGTACCGAAATCTAATCTAACTAAAGGAATGACTCCATTGTTTGTATCGCCTCTATATATGTCATACAAATCTTCGTTTTCTGCAGTCATTGTAAGGTCTAATGTAATATCTGCTTTACCACGCCTCATCTTGCTGTGTTGCAACCATTTTATAGTTGAAGCGTCTTGACCAAGTGTTCTTGCTGGCACAGGCATATTATTGTTTGCAATTTTTAAAGATACAGTTTTTATATTATTAAAAGCTGTAAGTGTCTCATCTGCATCGTTAACAACAGGGATTGCAACATCACTGCCAATCATTTTGTAAATACCTTTTAGTAAATTCTGAGGGTTTGCACTTCCTGCATTTGCAGTTGCAGAGCTAGTAACTCCTGCGTTAAGGACTGTTGTAAGCTCTGTAATTGTTTCAGTATCAGAGTGGTCTAAATCTATTACTCCATTATTTACGATTGCAGCGTGGTCTCCAGAACCATATCCTGAATCTAATGTGCCTGCAGTGTCAAATATTTTCATGTATCGCTCACCTACTTCTACAGAATGTCCTAATGTTCTGTTTATAGATATACCATTTGTAGTTGCAGTAGAATAACTTACAACTAAATCAGTTGGCACTAATGGGTCAGCAGTAGGTGGTGATGGCCATGCTACTGCAGAATAATCTGCACCTCCGCCACCATCAGGTTGTAAAAATCCTGCAAAATTAGCATCACTGTCATCTTGTGCATAAAATGCAGTACACTGTGAATCTAATGTAATGTATCCTCCTGTAGTGTAGTCTGCTTCTAATGTAACTTCATTAGGAACAACTCCTGTAACTAAAGAATAATCTCCTGCAGTGTCCCTTGCTAATATTGCTAATGAATCTGCAGTGTTTGTAAGTTTAGATGGACTCTTTGTAGAACCATATTCAGTAGTACTACCTATAGCCCTACCAAGTAATTGCTGCCAACCAGTTCCCTGACATGCAACTTTAAGAGGTAAAGTAACTGCAATCGGCCCTGCTGCATGATGTGCATCAGTTGACTGCCCAATACTTGGAACAGGAGTTATATTCATCTCTACCGCTCTTGGGTCAAATGTGTCCAGTAGACCTAAATGTGTTAATGCCGTACCCGGTGGGTCGCCATACGTGCTTTCGACTTCAAATGCCGCTTCTACAGTTTGTGCTAATCTTACCATTATATCACCGCCTCGTAACTTGTGAGTTCACAATCGAGAACATAACGATACCAGCGACGTTGTTTGTCAGACTGGTCTATACGAGATAATAATTTTATCTCGGAATATGTGCCATTAGATTCACTTGTATTATCAAGAGTTATAGCACCTGCCCTAATGTTTCTTATTATAGAAACAACTTCTGAATATAATTTTCTAAGTCTTGACCTACTTACCTTAGTTGCTATGTAGATTGAAATACGTGAGTTAGTTCTATCAACGCCTTTACCAACGCCTAGAAAATCGTGACTAGATGCTATTTCGTAACATCTAACCACATCTGTATCTTTTAAATTAACTTTGTTTAAATCCCATGAATCGCCAATAGATGGTTTTGTACTATCTGTTCTAGCACTTGTCCAATTATCATCTAGTAATTTAGATATAGTAGTAACAGGGTCATCTAATTGTGCGTATGTAGTTGACATTAATCAACCACCCTACCTACTCCAAACCCACCAATAGCTCTTGCCATTGGCATGTCTCTGTCTAATCTACCGTTATCTGTAAGTATTTTCATTGCCATATCCTCAAATCTTTGAGACTTTGCAGCATTGTCCATAGAATCATCTGCCTCTTGCATTAGATTTAAATCATCGTTCATAGCAATCGTTGCTGCTGTAAAGTAAATAGTTGCTAGTTTTATGTCCTGTGGAGTTGTAGCATCACCATATTCGTAAGAAACATAAGCATCTACACCTGCTGGACTGCTGTTTAACATATTATGTGTAGCATAGTTTTCTATGTAGATTATACCACGTTCTGTATCCACCCACATGTCACCATCAACATCTGTAACAGAAGT
>MDTA01205478.1_pt1 | contig 10031 bp, 9 predicted proteins | sample 811151 | NCBI WGS metagenome assembly MDTA01 (sample SAMN05326648, study PRJNA326480) | marine metagenome | isolation source: seawater | place: Indian Ocean: South | collected 2010 | reverse complement strand
CTTTGATGAGAGTAGTTTGCTCATTTCTAAACGTTGTTTATCTAATTCAGCATTATGAGTATTCATATTTTCGACTTTTTGTTCTAGCTCCTTGAATTCCGCTTCCTTTGATGAGAGTAGTTTGCTCATTTCTAAACGTTGTTTATCTAATTCAGCATTATGAGTAACTTCCATACCTTCGACTTTTTGTGCTAGCTCTTTGAATTCCGCTTCCTTTGATGAGAGTAGTTTGCTCATTTCTAAACGTTGTTCATTTAATTCAGAATTATGAGTATTCATATTTTCGACTTTTTGTGCTAGCTCCTTGAGTTCCGCTTCCTTTTCAGCCATTTTTACTGCAAACTGTTCTTGATACCATGTTATGTTCGAACGTAGTTCTTTTAATTCGGACAAAAGTTCTGCGTTTTTATCATTCATTTTTGTTTCCAAATCTGTGTTTTCTTCGATTTTTTTTACTAGCTCATTGATTGTTCTTTCCATTTTTTCATTAGATTCACCACATTTCAATAAAGCTTCTTTTCCGAGATTCAATTCTTTTGCATATTCATTTTTTTCCGATTCTAAATTGTCATTCAATTTTTGTAGTTCTTGAATAGTATCATCCAGGTTTTTTCCATCAAGTAAAACTGTGTCGAGTTTTTTAGAAAGTTTTTCCATATCGTTGATCAATCCATCAATATAAATATCACGTTCATTTAAGTCTAATTCATTTTTTTGCGATTCAGCAATCAATAAACTGTTATCATTGGCTAGCTTTTTTATCTTTTTTTCATAATCGTCTTTTATTTCTTGGATTCGTTTCTGATATTCTTCATATGTTTTTTCTTGTTGTCTGCGCGTTTCTACTTCTTTTCTTAAATGGTCGAGTTCAATATTGTTTTGTTCATTTATGGTAGTTATATCTTCAACTGTTTCATATATTTTTTTACACTTACTCAATTCATTTAAAACGTCGTAAAGATTTTCCACTTTTGCTTCTTTTATGATTCTTTGTATAAGGTCTATCATGTCTTTATTTCGAACACCGCCTGATACTTTTTCCAAATCACTTGCCCAATTTTGTTTTCTTTTAATTTCTGTCTTATGGCGTTCTGATTTAGTTTCTAGTTCTAATATATATTTTTTACTTTTTTCAAACATTTCTTCATTATCTTTTATGATATTCTCGTTATATGAAACAGAAGATTCTAAAACATTTATTCGATCTTCTGCTTCTTTTAATTCCTTTTTCATAGAGTTTAAAGAAGATTCTAGCATATGTTTTTCATATTTTAACTTATCGGTTTCATCACGGTTTAAATATTTTTCTTCTTGTAGTTGTTCAATTAAATCATTTGTTTTTTTAAGTGTAATTTCTGATTTCGAATGTGTTGATTTCAATTCCTTTATTTCTTGTTCTCGTCTCCACGCTTCTTGTTCTCTTCCCCGCAACTCTTGTTCTAAAATAACAAGTTCTTGCTCTCCTCTTTTAATTGCAATGTCTGATTCCGAAAGTCCTGATTTTAATTCCTTTATTTCTGTATTTAGATTTGTTATTTCTTGTTCTCTTCCCCCCAACTCTTGTTCTAAAATAACAAGTTCTTGCTCTCTTCTTTTAATTGCAATGTCTGATTCCGAAAGTGTTGATTCCAAATCCTTTATTTCTGTAGTTAGCGTTATTTCTTCTTCTTCTTTTCTCTTAAACTCTTGTTCTAAAATATCAAGTTTTTGGGCCATAATGGCGAGTCCTTCTTTTGTTTCTTGTTCTCTACTATCCAATTTACCTTCATATTCTTCTTCTAACTTTTTGAGTCTATCATTCATTTCTTTTTCGTGAGTTTCCATCAATTCTGTTGTCATAGCATCATGTTCTTTCATAATTTCATAAATATCATCTTCTGCTTTTTTTATTTCTATATCTCTTGATTCTATGATACTTTCATACTTTTCAGATGTTTCTTTCAAATGTTCGTTTAATTCGTTTAATTCATCTAGGCGCTTTTTACAATCATCAACCTCTATTATTAAACTCTCGTTTCGTACTTTTAGTTCGTTTTGAGTTTTTTCAGACGTTTTCTTCTTCTCGTCTAAATACGAAAGTAGTTTAGATAAAATAGTTGTCATCATTTCATTTTGATCACCTGTAATGTTACCTAATTCTTGTGAACCTTCAGCTAATTCTTGTGAACCTTCAGTTCCATAAATTTTTATAATATTTTCAACAAAATTTCTTGTTTGCTCAACATAATTTAAAATACGTGTTTCATATTGTTGAATTGTAAGATCTGTTTCTTCCAATTGTTTAATATAATTTTGTTCCATGTTTATTTTTTCTTCTTCCAGTGTGGAAATTGTACTTTTCAAAACATTATTTGTCTCTTCCAAACTACCCTTTTCCACGCCGAGTTGATTTGCAAGAGAATCTAATTCTTCAATTCGAAATTGCAACTCAGTTATTTTACCTTTAGATGAACGTATCTCCTTCTCGGCCGCCTCGATTTTATCATAAAGTTCGTATTTCTCAAGTTCAATATTTTTATATTCTTCTAGTTGTGATTCCCACATACTTGTTAATTCACCACGCTTAAGTGCAGTCAGTAAATTGGAATCAAGAGTTTCTTCCAGGAAATTTTTACCATTAGAATCTCTCGCTATACATCCAATATTGGTACAATCAACTATAATCTGTCCTCTTCCAGGGGTCGGTGTTTTTCCACGTATTCTTTGAACCATTGTTCTTTTCACAGGAAATCCTTTTTGTGAATTCTGTGAAAGTTTTTCATCTAAAGAAGCTTCCACCAAGTACGAAATTTTTCTATATTTTGTATTTGAAAGCTTCATATGTTTATGTTAATATAGATAATTTTTAAAGTATAATCTTATAGCGAATCAAATTTTCTTCTGGGTTCATTATTTGTTTAATAATGAAGAGGTGGAAGAGTGTCACGTACGCATCAGTTTATAACCATTTGTATTCACATAAATACATTAATAACAGGGCAAAATCTCTAAATGATGTTCTTGGTTTGAAAAAAAAACAGGATGTTAGGGCGTTATATTGGGTAACAAAACATTTGATTACTATTTACAAAACACAATATATTGGGAGAATAATTTCTCCAGAAGATTATGAAAATCTCGAAAGAATAAATAAAAACGCAAAATTATATATAAACTTGAGGGTGCGAGACATACAACATAAAATGATTGAGCATGTATGGAAACCTGATGGAAAAATTGCATCAGAACTAAAAAATGAAGTTGCAAATTTCTTCTACCCACGCACGTTATAGGAAGGTGCTAGGAAGGTGCTAGGAAGGTGCTTCTTCTTCAATGTCATCTTCCATATTATACTCTACTTGATCTATTTTCAATTCTTCTTTCCACATGGTAAGATCTATTTTTGGAAGATTATAATTTATATTGACATTTTCTGTTATTGTTTTAATAACTTCATCATTTTCAAATTCTTTCTGAAAGCGATTGTTTGCCACTTTTTGATATAATGATTCCAAATCGGAGCCACTATACCCATTGGTCCAATGTGCAATTTGGTATATGTCATTTTCGGAAAGTTGCTCATTTTTTGTGATTATTGATAGTATATTCTTTCTTTCTGTAACGTTGGGTAGTTCAATCTCATAGTGATTTGGTAATCGTCTTTTTAGTGCCGGGTCTAAGCTTTTAATATTGTTTGTACATGCAATGACTATAAATGTATCAGATCGTTTATTATTTATTCCATCCAATTGTGATAGTAATTCTGTTTTAAATGTTGATACACACGATTGATCAAAATCGCTTCTAGTTTTTCCGATACCGTCGATTTCATCAAAAAATATTATACATGGTTGTAATGATCGAGCAACGTTAAACGTGGATGAAATTAGTTTATTACTTTCTCCAAACCACTTGCTTTCTAAAGATGATGCTGTAAGTGCTATGAGAGGAACGTTTGCATCTTTTGCAAGAGATTTAGCGAGCAAAGTTTTCCCTGTTCCTGGTGGACCGTGAAACAATACTCCTTTTAATGGTTTCAACAATTTGTTGTCTTGAAAAAACTTTGGATATTTCAAGGGTAAAAGTAGGGTATTTTTCAACTCTTTTTTAATTTTTACTAATCCACCTACGTCATCTAATGTCGTGTCTATGCTTTCAGGTTGTACAACACATTGCTTTATTTCATGTTCATATTCACTTTTAAAAGCAGGTTTTTCTATATAGCTTACCAATAAATTCATTGCCAATCCTATCAAAGCAGTAACAACTAAACCCAATACTGTAGTTATTATACGTTTTACTGTACTTTCACTCATTTAACATAATATGAAATATTTTTATACGTATAAAAAAGCGCATCATTTATAACTTGAAATTGCTTTGACTTCTAATAGATTTGCACGTATCATCTTGAGTCTTCCATTTATTATTCGTTTCCAAATCTCTATATACACTCTCTAACAAACGTTTTCTCTGTTCATAAGAATGCTGGAATGGTGACGGTTTCGCTTCATTTTGTCTTTTATCTACGGAAACTACATTTTCTGTTTCGGTGGGTTTGTCTTGCTCGACGATTTGTTCTTTTTTTACTTCTTTTCTGGGATTTTTAGTTACTTTTTTTTCTAATTCTTCCTGTGAAATTTTCGCAGATGTAACTGCATCATTATTTCTGCTTATAATTACACTTTGTTCGTCAAATAACATAAATAGAAATGTTAATGAAAGTAATAATACAAATCCTCCAACACTAATTCTTATGCAAGAATATATAATTATACAGCACAATATTATATAGAAATCTTGATATTCCATTATTTACTTATCAATGCAAAAAAATATAGAGTTGAGTTTTTCATGCCACAATAAAATTAAGCATTTTCCACTTTCTTTACTTTTTATAAATAAATGAATTGTGCAATATGTATGGAGAATATTCAAAATATAGTAACAAAAAAAAATAAAATTGCATCTCACGCATCTACTTTCATGTTAGACAACAATGTAAAAAAAACACTGAGATGTAAGCATTCGTTTCATAAAAAATGTATTGACAAATGGTTTGAAAAATCATATACATGTCCAATTTGTCGATGTATAGACACATCACTTTATAAAAAACCTTCTTTGGTGGTTAGAGTATATAGCCCTGGTGGTACGGAAATTACATATATTTATTGAAATATGCTAATCTTGCAAGACGAATATCCGTTTGACACTCTCCACCACACAAATATCCTGAACCGAGGTTTGCTATTTTCAGCCAATCGAATTTTGTAAGAGATTCGAAATTCTTTTTTCCAATAAATAAATCTTTTTCTGTCCACTTACCCTCTCTATGTAACCAACAAGATGTTGTTATAACCACTTGTTTATGCCATGGTCCGGAACGAGAACATAAAGCATCAAATGTAGATATTTCCCTCCATGATAATTTCTGACATTTTTTTCTATATTTACACTGGATGGCTATATATTTCCCATCATCGATTCCAATCAAATCGATTCCAACATCTCTTTTTGTTAGGGACAATTCTTTTAGCATAATATCATCACAATCTTTTAGCTTCAAAACTGTCCATCCCATCATATTTTGAAGAAACAAGCATGAAAAATCTTCCCATGCATCACCTATATTTTTTGTATACTCTTTTGTAGTTTTTATAGTATTGGGGCTATAAAATTTGTTTAGTTTTTCAACAAACGAATAAAAAACGTTACTACTCCCAATAGATTCCAACAAACATGTTTGCATTTTTAAATGAAATTGAGAAATTAAAAATGATCATTTGTTGTGGAATGTTTCGTATTTTTTAGAGACCTACAAGCATCTCGTCGTTTATGATTTTCAAAAAGACGATCATTTGTGGAACCAGTGGATGATCTTCTTTTTGATCGGATCCATGTAATCACACTCAGACACTACATTCAACTTTTGTTCCTTTTTGTCGTAAATAGTAACATGGGCTGCATTCGCGACCATACTTGTTATGTTCGTGTGCTTTAGTAAAGTTTTTAGCGATAGTTTCTGATTTATTAAAATTAACCAGTCTGCAATCATGTTTACATGATGAATACTTGCAGATTATTTTCTTCAATCTATACAGATTCTGAATCGATTCTTTCGCAAAATAATGCAATGTCATCAAGTCTTGTTTTTGTTCATTGATTTGATATTTATTGTATGATATTTTTTTTGAAAAATCAATCGCCCATAAGTCTCCAGTTGTATCGATCATGAATTGCAAATCAAAAACAAAAAAAGGAATATTCAGAAGTTGCTTGAAGCCCGTTGCGATTCGCCTCAGCGTTTTTCTTTTAAAATAATTTTTGAACAACATTTGTATGAATGGTCTCTTATGTTTGATTATTATTCTTTCTACATTACTATTTATGCGCATTTGTAAAATTGCAAGAGTGTTATCGAATATGAATGGCTTACTTGTCCATGGTACGTTGACGAAAGGTCTGATTATTTCCTGATTGAAATATTCAAAGTATACAGCCTTGTTATGTGCCGGGCTCTTGGCTTTTTTCAAACACATTTTTCCAAGACAATATGTTTCTTTTTCGCTCCCTTTTATTTTAAACTCATTATTTTTCACTATATTGCAAGCTTGAGAGTATATATCATTGCTGGAATTACAAATAAAACAATCCAATATTATGACAATAAAATGTATCATATTATATTATGCCTGACAAAATATATATTCAAAATTAGCGCACTAGGTGCATGTGCACTGTTTTTCGCACAAGTTTCGATGGCAACCACCTTTCAAGTAGCACGATGGAGTTGTTGATACCTTATACTCTGCAAATTTTCCCAAATGTAACATTGTTTGGTAGATGAAGTATTGATCTTTTTTGGCCCATTCGGGAAAGAGGCTATTCTCGAATAAGACATTTTTAATTTTTTGCTTTAATTCCCAATAGAAGTCATTGTCTTTTTCATTGGACATTATGATCAATGGAATTGATTTATTTGCAGGACTTTTATTGTAAAAATCAGTTATATAACTAGGAGACGTGACTCGTCTAAGGTTTTGTGTTCCACAATGGCCATGAGAGTATGTAGTAGATTTCAATAAAAGAATTCTGCCTCGCCTCACATGCATCATGTTGAACGCTCCCATATTGTTTTTTATTCGCATCACATGTTGCATCACTAATTGACTAGGTTCAAATACTTGCTTTGAATAATTTATTTTGGCAACTTTGTATTGAAAACAATCGCTTTCTCTATGTTTCCATTCTTTTTTCGTAAAATCTAAGACAATCATATCACTTTGAAGAGTTAGCAATTCTTTCCACGGCGTTGACGGTGACACAAAAGTTTGTGATATTTCGTATTCTGGCATTTTTTGTGAAACTGGTACTGTTATGTAGCGACTCCAATCTTTTTGCAGCGGTATATTGTCATTGTTCACTATAGACATTATCTCATATGGTCGTGGGAATATTGCTGTTCTATTCAATGCATCTGCAAGGGATACAAGTTTTTTCAAGCACCTAAACGCGTGCATCATTCCGGGACAACACATGTGATCAGAAAACTTCATCGTAACAAACATTGTTTACAATATCAACACAATATTATGGAAACAATATCAACACAATATTATGGAAACAATAACAACTCGTTTTTTACTATGATATACTTGTTGTAAAGTTATAATTAGAAAAAGTACCACTGGTCATATTCGACAATGCTAGTCGTATCTTATCGAATGCAGGATCGGTAATCACTTTTTCAAATAGTTTATCTGATTGATTTCCTATATTTTCTGAAAAGATATACTTAAAAAGTGAAGGTGAGAACCCAGACATCAGGTATGTATTTTCTTGTGATGCTTTTACCGGGAATCCTTGTGTACGTTCACTCACATTCCAGAAAATAATTTTTGGAATATTCCACTGCCTACCAAGTCTTTTTCCAGAGTTTTCAAACTCTTGTTTTATATATTCATAATGAGTCGTTTCACTAGATAGTCCACATGCAGAATCAAATTGCATATCAGAAACAATAAGAATATTAGGAATAGTTTCCACGTTATATTTTTCTGCAACATTTAAAACAAGTTTCATAGCCTTTAGTATATCTGTTGTAAAACCCCAAGGTGCTTTTGCCAATTTCGCAACCTTTTCGCCTATATTTTTACATTCATCAAGAATGACGAATCTAGGATCTGTATCAAAAGTGAGTACAAGATTCTTGTACATGGAAGTAGAAATTTCAGAAAATAGGATTCCCAAAGAAATCGAAACTGCGAGTGGTGTATAGTTATTCATAAACATTGATCCAGAAACGTCACTCATCACAATCATATTATCTGTCCGTAGATTATTGTCATTCATGATGTCTAATAGTTTAGAACGCATATCAGACCATTGACTTTCCAATACTTCTGTTTCTTCTTGTGAAAGACTTTTAAGACAAAACGCCTTGACGATATCATAAGGAAACAATTCACCACCATGCACTTTTTGTGTATTTAGTGTATTTAGTAAATTGTTTCTTGCTTCGATTCTATCTTGTGTGTTGTGTCTTTGTTGAATACCTCCATGTTTTAAGTTCAGGAATGCTTTTCTATTTCTTTTTAGACATATTGAAGAAACTTTTGTAAAGTCTATGCTGCTAAAATTGTTATCACACATGAATACTTCTGTGACTGTTTGTATCCCATCTTTATTGATTTTTGACAACATTTTTCTATACTTTCTCATTTTTGAGTGCTTGTTTCCGTCAAACATTTTATCTGCTATTTTGAATGCAATTTCTGTAAATGCACCCTTTTCACGTGGCATATACTTTCCAAGTAATGATATTTCTTTGTGTTTACCATTTTCACAAAGTTTACTATCTTTTGAAATTTGTTTGCATAAAATATTCATACATTCATTATATACATTATTTGAACATTCAGGATGATTCATCAAGTATAAATAATCTTTATAATAACCATATTCTGGAATAAAACAAAGTATTTCTAGTACGACATCTTCCCCTAGATATTTTTGAAATGCCATAATCATATCATAAAAAAGTTTTCGTTCTCCTTTTCCAATATTTCTAGTTGCGCGTGTTTGAAATGCCAACACAACCATATCTGCATTCAGTTTTGTATTTCTTTCATTGGAAATCATTTCAACATAGTTAAAAATCTCTTGTGACGTTAATCCTCTCACAAGTTTGTAAAAAAACGCAACAATATTGTTTTCAACACCTTTGGAAGTATATTCTACCGCGCCGTTCCATCCATGGCATTTTTCTGAAACTTCCTTTCGTACAGCATCCGCAAAGGTCGTCGTCGATACCGACATGGTTCGTGCACACTTTTATTTTGATTCTTTCAATGTCAAACTGACTAGGATTATAATAATTTAATAATAAAAAGTTGAGGAAAATTTTTAAAATATAATTATGTATTTATTTACGCTATTATTAATACATACAATAGTTTTTTCTAAGAATAAAATATTAAGAGTGTCTAAAAAAAGGGCATCGGATATTTCGGCATGTATATGTATAAATTGTAAATGGGTGGATGATTGTAAAACTTATCATTGGATTGAAAATATGCATGAACAATGCCACATAAGTGATGAACCAAATTTCGACCCGGACGATCCACATATTCAAGCATTTGTATGCACTGAGAATAGTATGATGACTATAGAGTACGACATATTTGCATGTGCGTCATTTGAAGAAGATACTGGAAAATGGTTACGAATGATGCCGAATGCCACATCGATTCCTACATGATTTATAAATTATTCTGTTCAAATTTTCTGCCTTTTTTTATATTATTTATAATAAATATGAATTTAAATGATATAAGTTACTTTGAAAAAAGAAGAGAAATTCCAAAGGTAGTAAAACCCATGCTCACAAAAATCAGAGAAGAAATACCTAAAAAGGTTGATAATAAGAGCAATAGTTTTATAAACGTATTAAAATCAAAAAAATTTACAAGAGGTAGTATTTATATTGCAACACTCGCAATAACATCTGTTTCTAGTTATTTTCTGTTTGATACATTTTTACAGCG
>MDTA01032066.1_pt1 | contig 10031 bp, 5 predicted proteins | sample 811151 | NCBI WGS metagenome assembly MDTA01 (sample SAMN05326648, study PRJNA326480) | marine metagenome | isolation source: seawater | place: Indian Ocean: South | collected 2010 | reverse complement strand
TCGAAGGCCGAGCCTGGCGCGCAGGGTAGCGGCGTCGAGCCCTCCCTCACTTCGATTCGATGACGCTCCGTCGGACACGCAAGCCTCCTCGCCGGGAAAAAACGTGCTGCCAAAAGGTAGCACGAGCCCCTTGGGTGTCAACCTCGCCCGCGGGCGCGAGCGCCCCGGATCTACGTAGCTTTCTCGCCCTCATCCAGGACCGGGTTTAGGCTTCGCCCATGAGCTCTGTGATCCTGCCGGAAGTCCACGAAGACCCTGCGAGGCGCCCGCCGCCGCCCGTCGACTGGACCCACGTCAAGCGCGTGCACATCATGGGCATCTGCGGCAGCGCCATGGGCGCCTTCGCGGGCATGCTCCGAACCCGAGGCTTCGAGGTGCGGGGATCTGACAAGGGTGCCTATCCTCCCATGTCGACGAGGCTCGCGGCTCAGAACGTGCACATTTACGAGGGCTACCGAGCGGAGAACCTCGACTGGAATCCCGACGTCGTCGTGGTCGGCAACGTCATCCGTCCCGACTATGAAGAGGCGGTGGCGCTGCGAGAGCGCGGCCTGCAGGCATGCTCGCTACCCCAGGCCCTGGCAGCCCTGTTTATCTCGGGGCGTCACAGCGTCGTGGTGACCGGGACCCACGGCAAGACGACGACCAGCTCGATGGCGGCGTGGTTGCTGCACGAAGCCGGGCTCGACCCGGGTTTCATGATCGGAGGGATCACCGGCGGGTTCGGCACCAATAACCGTGTGAGCGATGGTCCCGTGTTCGTGGTGGAGGGCGATGAGTATGACACCGCCTACTTCGACAAGGGGCCCAAGTTTCTTCACTACCTGCCCACCTCGGCAGCCATCACCAACATCGAGTTCGACCACGCCGACATCTACGCGGATATTGAGGCCATCGAGGCGGCGTTTAGTCGCTTCGTTTTGACCGTCCCCGAGCGAGGCCGACTCCTTATCCCTCATGGCTCAGAGCGACCAGGGCGCGTCGCCGAGAAAGCCCAGGCGACCGTCTGGACCTTCGGACTCGAAGCAGAGGCCGACGTTCGCGCGTCCGACGTCCACGTAGACGCCGACGGGACCCACTTCACACTTCACCTTCCCGGAGCCGCGCCGGTGGCCACGCGCCTGTCGATCTGGGGTGACCACAATCTCTTGAACGCCCTCACCGCTTCGGGTCTGGCCTTCGCCGCGGGCGCAACAGTGGACGCCATCGCTGCGGCGCTGCCGTCCTTCTCGCTGCCCAAGAAGCGGCAGGAGCTTCGAGGCGTTGTCTCCGATATTCCCGTGGTCGACGACTTCGCCCACCACCCGACCGCGATCACCGAGACGATCCGCGCGACCCGCGAGCGCTACCCGGGCCGGCGGGTGCTGGCCCTCTTCGAGGTCGAGTCCAACACCTCTCGACGCCGCGTGTTTCAGGACGACTTCGGTGCCGCGCTCGGATCAGCAGACCATGTCTGGTTCTGCCAGCCCCATGAGAAGGCGGACAACCTGGCTGAGGCTGATCGGTTGGATCTGGTCGAGCTCGTGCAGTCCATCAAGGACGGTGGCACGCCCGCAGAGGTGATCACGGAGATCGATCAACTGGCCGACGTCGTCGCGGCTTTTGCGCGCCCGAGCCAGGACGTGATCCTCGCCATGAGCGGCCGGGACTTCCACGGGATTCACGCCAAGGTGCTAGACCGGCTGACCACCCATCACGGTTGAGGTTGATCGGGCGCGGCTACTGGAAGCGCCAGCTCAGCAGACCTCGAACGAGAGTGGCCGGCTCCGCGGACTCACCGCTCAACCTGCCCTGGAGCGCGTCCATGGGCACCAGAACGCCGCCAGCGACCTCAAACGCGAAGCCCTCCGGAAGCTCGAGGCTCACGCGACCGTCGATCTCCACCCCGTAGTGCTTCCCCTGCCCGGGGGTGCCTGAGGGCCGAGCTGCGGCCGCGTAGAGCACGTCGAGACGAGCGCCGAGACGCGCCGACTCCGTGTCGAGGATCACACCGGAAATCCAGGGTTTGGCGTAGATGGCGTTCGTGACACCGCCAAGGATCCGCTGAAAGAGGATGAGATCCAGATGATAGTCCCGGTTGAACCAGAACGACGTGAGCTCCGGATCCTCAAGCGTACGCTGGTCCGCCTCGAGGTCTTCCCCGGTCTCCGCCAGGTTCTGGCCATCCAGGTAGCCCAGGTAACGCCCGTCATCGCCGGTAGCGAATCCTGCGTCGACGCCAAAGGCCCACCCGACCTTATCGATCTCCGTCTCGAGGGCCAGGCCGAAGCCGGAGAGCGACTTGGCATCGCTCTCGCTACCGTCAAGGCGCTGAACAGCGGCGAGGTCACCAAACAAGCCTGACGCCTCGGCCTCCACGCGCACCGTCGTCACCGGATCCGGACGCCATCGAGCTCGCGTCCAAAGACCAGGCCGCCACAGGGACGCTCCTCGGCGCAAGAGCTCCCAGCAATCTTGCGGCTGACTCGTCACGCCACCCGCGGTGACGCGCTCGGTTTCGCAAGCGCTCCCCAGCGCCGCCTCGGCGGGCTCGGAGCTCGACACCAGCTGCTCCGTGGAAGAGGTGAAGAACTGCCAATCAAACGTCGACCCACCCACAGGGACGGCCGGCGCTTCAGCGTACATCTCCTTGCGGCGATCGCTGCCCTGTCCAATGCGAAAAACGAAGGTCGACACATCGTCCTGCTCGCTCAAATCCAGAGGCTGTCCCATGGGGTGATCCGGATCTTCGGTCGTGGCGCCCGTGACCGCGGTCTCCAGGGCGAACTCGATGTTCATCTTCATCGCGGAGCCCGCCACGCGAACACCGTCAATGAGCGTCGAACGACCGCAGTCCTCGCAAGCGCCCCAGTTGCGCTGAAGACCCAGGCCGAAGTGGTCGTTCATCCGGCCACCCGCAACGTCGACCCAGTTCATGACTCTCCACGAGCCGTATAGCTGACGCACTCGCAAGGAATCACGAAACGCGTCACCGGTGGACGATGGTGGCTGCTGGCCATCGAGCCAAAGCCCATCATGCCAGCCCATGGCGCTCTGGGGCCCCGTGCCGAGAGCGATGTTATCGAGAGCATCGAGACCGAGGTGAACACCGAAACGTGCGCCGATGTTCAGCTTGCCGTCATAGCGCAACCGTATGTTTGCCCAGGACATCGTGTCGATGGGCTCGTCGGCTCCGTCCACCGTGATGGCGCCCGGAATGGGGCTCTCTCCTGGGCCCAGGTCGCCCCCGACAAGGCTGTGGCCAAGGACCCGAAACGAGGCGCGATGGTTCACCCATGTGGGCGTGCGAACCTTCGCAGCGTCATCCGCGTAGGGCCCCTGGGCGATCACCTCCGGCGCCAGGAGGACGAACACCGCCGCCAGCGCAAGAGGATAACCCTTTGATTTTCGTAGACTAATCCGCACGTTGGAACCTCGTCCCAGGCGAGTCGGCCGGCATCCTACTGTGGCCAATGCCTGGGCGCAACGCTGTCTTTTGGAGAGCGGGCAGACAGCGCGACCACAAACCGTGGTTCCTGGGCACGAGGGCTCGCGAAGCCACCCGCGCTGGCGAGACGCAACCTCGGTGGTTGGGCGCAACAGGCCCAACCACCTCGCGCCAACCCCCCCGGTCCTCCCGTCTAGCCACCAGCCTTGCCTTGGAGACGATCCGACGACGAGGTAGCATGAGCGAACGTTCGCCGATGATAAGGACCCAAGCTCGGCCGTCCCAGAGAAGCTTGAGTCCACCCACCGCGCTACGAGGTCCTCCGCGCTTGTCCTCCAATCAGCCGCCAGCCAACCACTCGTGGAAGGACCGTCTCAGCGAGGCGCTCGTGGAGCTCGATGACTCGTCGCCAGCGCTCGGGGGCCATCTATCGCCCCACGAGCGCGTCGGCGTGGTCTATGGGACCGCGATCATCGCCCTGATCCTCATGAACTACGCGACGATCGACGTCTCCGTTCAGGTCGGCGCAAGCGAGGCCATCGTCGCCGCTCTCGGTACGCTGAGCCCGGAGCTGGATGCCTGGTTTGTGCCCTACCGTGGCCTGGTGGGGCCAGCCGTGTGGGCTCTAGGCTGCTTCGCCTGCTACTTCGTGCTCCCGGCCCTGGTCGCTCGCTCGCTGCTCGGCGTGAATCTCCGCAGCCTTGGCCTTCGTGGCGAGGCGCTCGGAGATCTTATCAAGCCTTTCTTGGCTCTCTATATCCCCTTGGCCGTCGTCGTGTTCATTGCAGCGCAGACCCCTGCCTTTCAGGCCATGTATCCGTTCTATCGAGATCCGGTCGGGTTCGCCGATGCCGGCGTCTGGGCACTGCTCTACGCCCTTCAATTCTTCGCCCTGGAGTTCTTCTTTCGTGGATTCCTCTGTCACGGTGTGCGTGACGTACTGGGGAGACACGCCATCGTGCTGATGACGGTCCCCTACGTCATGATTCACTTCCCGAAGCCCATCTTCGAAACTCTGGGTGCGGCGGCGGCCGGCCTGGTCTTGGGTTTTCTATCCCTACGCACCGGCAGCATCGCCCTGGGCGTACTCCTTCATGTAGCCGTGGCTTGGACGATGGACGTCGCCGCGCTTCTGGCCCGAACGCCCTGAGGGGCCGCCTTCCTAAGGAAATGAACGTTTTCGGGTTTGCAAACGTGGCTCATTGCGCTTCAATGTGTGCACTTCGACTCCAACCGAGTGGGTGACCACAATGGCCAAGAGCGCCTCGCAATACGAAGAGCATGAGCCCCTAACTCCCAAGCAGGTGGAAGAGTTCCGGTTGATCCTGGAGGAACGCAGAGCGAACCTGCTCTCAGAATCCCCGGGCCAACTCTCGGGTGACCAAGACGAGGCGACGCTTCGCATGAGCGACGAAGTGGACCTGGCGAGCGCTGAATACGACCAGGCCTTTCTCCACCGCATGCGCGACCGCGAGAAGGGTCTCCTCAAGAAGATCGCCAAGGCGCTCAAGCGCATCGAAGAGGGTGAGTACGGTGAGTGCGAGTCCTGTGGCAATTATATCGGCTACAAGCGACTGACAGCCCGCCCGGAGGCGGATCTCTGCATCGAGTGCAAAGAAGAGCAGGAGATGCTGGAATCCAAGTTCCACAAAGAGCGGGAGATGGAGCAGCGCTTCCCGTTCAAGTAGGACAAATGTCTCAATCTGAGACAACGGCGCTCGTGCCGCTGGGGTCACTTGACCCCACCTCCTAGAAGTCCTACAACACCTCATGGTCAGCTCACGAAGAGCAGGCTCTGAACCCGAGGTGTAGTCGCGTGTCCGTAGACAACGATCGCGAGACCATGAACGTGCCCCTGACGAAGATCTCGTACGTCAGCGGGCGACCCACCACGCTGCATCTGCGCAAGTGCAAGCTGTTGATCGATAACTCCGATGGGACGACATCGGAGTACGTCTTCGATCAGCAAGAGATCAACATCGGGGGAATGGACGACAACGATCTGGTCGTCGATGACGACACGGTGAGTCGCTACCACTGCCGTATTTTCCAGGAGGATGACGCCTATATCCTCGAGGACAAGGGCTCAACCAACGGCACGTTTATCAATCGAGTTCGCGTCCGAGAGGCCTACCTGAAGCCGGGCTGCACGGTCACCCTGGGCAAGAGCGATGTCCGGTTCCAGAACCTGGACGAGCGGGTCCAGATCCAGCCCAACAGTCGAGATCGCTACGGGCGAATCGTCGGCACCAGCACGCGGATGCGCGAGATCTTCACGATCCTCGAGAAGATCGCTCCCGCGGGCGTCACCGTGATCATCGAGGGCGAGACAGGGACTGGTAAGGAGGTCGTGGCTCGAACCATTCACGAGCAGAGCAATCGCCGCGATAAGCCCTTCGTTGTGTTTGACTGCGGAGCCGTGCCCGACAACCTGATCGAGAGTGAGCTCTTCGGACACGAGAAGGGCTCCTTTACGGGGGCCTCGATGGGGCGCCAGGGACTCTTTGAGACAGCCCAGGGCGGGACCATCTTCCTCGATGAGCTCGGTGAGCTGAACCTGGACCTGCAGCCGAAGCTCCTCCGCGCCCTTGAGCAGCGAGAGGTCAGGCGCGTCGGAGCGAATAAGCCCATCAAGGTCGACGTTCGAGTGGTCGCGGCGACCAACCGAAACCTCGAGGAGGAGGTCAAGGCGGGGCGGTTCCGCGAGGACCTCTTCTATCGACTCAGCGTCGTGCGTTTGATCCTGCCGCCTCTGCGCGAGCGAAGAGACGACATCACGCTGCTAGCCAAGCACTTTCTCGCCACTGGCGACTTCAACCTGGGCTCCAACGGTGAGCCGATCATCAAGGGCTACAGCCGTGACGCCCTCGACGCCATGGTCGGCTATCGATGGCCCGGGAACATTCGAGAGCTCCTCAACGTGGTCGAGCGCGCCTGTGCCTACGCCGATGACGACTTCATTCATCTGGAGCACCTACCTGAGAACATCTCGGGTATCGGCATCGTTCGAAGGCGTCCTGACGTCGACAGCGTGACCGCCAAGGACCGCGTGGACCGGGCCCTCAACCGACCCTTCAAGGAGGCCAAGGAAGACTGGGTCTCCTCCTTTGAGCGCGACTACATTCACAATCTGCTCAAGAAGAACTCGTTCAACATCAGCCACGCGGCTCGCGAGGCGGACATCGATCGAAAGTACTTCCGAAAGCTAATGAAGAAGTACGAGCTCGACGCGAAGGACGAAGATAGCGACGACTAGGGCTCGTCTACGCAGCTCTCGCCGTCGCAAACCTGTCCCACAGGGCAACTGTCGCCCATGCACTCGCCGACGCCGCCTGAGCAGGTCTGGGTACCCTCAGCGCATCCATCGCCGTTCTGGTCACAGGGGCTCCCAGCGAGGTTCTCGTCGATCTCGCCATCGCAGTCCTCGTCCTGGCCGTTGCAGATCTCCAAGCCTCCCGGAACGGCGGTGCATTCACAGCCGTTCTCGGGCAGCTGATCGACATCGTAGGTGTTCGCCTGGTCACAGGTCTGGACCTCACAGGCTCCAGCGACGCAGAGCCAGGATGAGACGCTCGGATGTTCGCAGGGAGCCTGGCACGCTCCGCAATGTTCAGGGTCAGTCGCGAGATCGAAGTCCTCGTCGAGACTCCCGTCGCAGTCCTCGTCCTGACCGTTGCAGCTCTCCACCCCGCCGAGGGTCTCCGAGCACTCACAGCCGTTTGTCGGAACGCCGTCGAGATCGTGATCGGTCGGGTCATCGCAGGTGTCGACCTCACAGGCTCCGCCGACGCAGAGCCATGACGACACGGTCGGATGGGCACACGGCGTGTTGCAAGAACCGCAGTGCTCCGGATCGGTCAACAGATCAAAGCCCTCATCCACCTCTCCGTCGCAGTCCTCATCACCGCCGCCGCAAGCCTCGGGGATATTGGGGGTGTCATCGAGGCAGGCGAGCCCGCCAGCCTGACATGACCAGGTCCCGTTCAGGCACTGATCCTGGTCCGCGCCGTCGCAGGCCTGTCCCTTCAAGGGGAAGGTCTCGTCGAAGGCCCCATCACAGTCGTCGTCGAGGTCATTACAGATGTCCGTAATCGGAGCGCCGAGCTCTTCGCAGATCGGTGTCTCGGAAGAGAGATCGGCCGGGCACACGAGGCTTCCCGTCGCGCAGAGATCATCGTCGCTCCCGTCGCACGCGTCGCCGAGGGTCGGGACGCTCTCGTCGATCACGTCATCGCAGTCCTCGTCCTGGCCGTTGCAGGTGAGATCCGGAGACTCGTTGCCCTCCCCATCACACTCCAGGGAGCTCTTGCCCTTGCAGACAACCAGGCCCGAGCAGGCCCCGACACCGCACGCATCACCGAGCCCGAGCTCCTCCACCTCGACAGTGTAGGGGTCATCGAGAGAGACGTCCGCGCCGGGTAAGAACATGTCATCGGTGATGCCATTACAGTCGTCGTCCTTTCCGTTACACGACGCGTCCGCGGCGCTGGCGAGCTCTCCCGTCGTACAGATGATGTCGTCGTCCTCACAGGCCACGACACCGCCCGAACAGACGCCAGTGCCGCAGCTCTGTCCCAGGAACCGATCCAGGAACGGAGCGAAGGTCTGAATGTAGGGCTGATCCCCGCCAACCTTGTAGTTCTCGTCCGTGACCCCGTCGCAGTCGTTGTCCTTGTTGTCGCAGACCTCGGGATCGGCCTTGTGCCACTTGGAGCACTCCAGAGACAGACCGTCATTGGAGCACTCGACCTGCCCGTTCTTACAGGCTCCGGTGCCGCAGGGGTCATCGAGCACCTTGCCCGCGTCTGCAGCGTAAGGCTCACTGGAGAGCGCGTAGATCCCGCCCTCCTTGAACGCCTCGTCCACGCCGCCATCGCAGTCGTTATCGTCCCCGTCGCAGATGTCATCGGCGACGTTGGCGTACGTGGAGCAAGTCAGGACCGTTGGGTCACTGGGGTCACACTGAACCGTGCCTCCATTGCACTCACCGAAGCCGCAGGACATTCCGAGGACCTTACCCGCGTCGTTGATGTTGACGCTCCCCTCCAACGCGTACAACCCGCCGGACTTGAAGTCCTCATCCGTCTGCCCGTCGCAGTCGTCATCGAGCCCGTTGCAGACGTCGGGAGAGCCGGAGGTCAGTGAGCTGCAGGTGAGCTGCGCCGGGCTCGCAGCGTTGCAGACGACGGTCCCGCCGTCACACGCCCCGGTGCCACAGGGCTCCCCTTTGGTCGCACCAGCGTCTGGGCTGTACGGCCCACCATTGTAGGTCGTGTCCCCCCCTGCAAGGAAGGTCTCGTCGATCTCCCCGTCGCAGTCGTCGTCCACACCGTTGCAGAGTTCGACGCTCGCCAGCGTGTCGGTCGAGCAGACCAGAGCCATGGAATCATTGGGGTCGCAGGTGACCTGTCCCCCCACGCACGCGCCCGTTCCGCAGTCGTCCCCCTTCTGCTTGAGTTCGTCGAGGGCGAACAGCGCGCCCAGGAGCTTGTAGGCGCCCCAGCTCTCCGTAAAGTCCTCGTCTTTGACGCCGTCGCAGTCGTTGTCCTTGTTGTCGCAGACCTCGGTCGTGGGCTGATAGGCGGGGCAAAAGAGCCCCGACGGATCGTTGGGATCGCACTGCACGAGGTTCTGAGGAGAGTCCGCATAGCAGACCCCCAGGCCACAGGGCTCACCCAGGGATCGCACCTCACCGTTGGGCTCGGTGTAAAAGATCGTCCCGCTTGGAGAGAAGTCCTCGTCCACCTTGTTGTCGCAGTCGTTATCGAGGTTGTCGCAGAACCCGAGCTCATGGTCGGCCTCTACCGTGACCAGGTCGCCATCGTAGTAGCACTGCCAGAGCTGCGGTGGTCCGACACAATCGGCGGTGGTCACACCTGCGTCGTTGCAGACCCCGACGAGCTTGCACTGGGCCTCAATGACGCTGTCGAGCCCCTCGTCGATCTCACCGTCACAGTCGTTGTCCATCCCGTCGCACACCTCGGCTGAGTCCGCCGCGACCGTTCCACCAGGCATCGTGCTGCACTGCCCCCCTTCAGGCTCCGCGCTGCCATCTGGGGCGGGCTTGCACTCACCGACGCCGCCAGCGCACTGCCCGACACCGCACGACTCTCCGAGAGCTGGACCGTCCTGGTTGGGGAGCTGTCCCCACAGAGGGTCCTTGAAGTCTTCGTCCGTCAGGCCGTCACAGTCGTTGTCTGCGCCGTCACAGGTGTCGGTCTGATCTTCCGCGTTCTCTTCGTTGCAAAGCCGCTGACTCGGCAGCGCAGGAGCGCACTCCCAGAATCCGTTCAGGCACTCGTCTGCGTCGTCACCGTCACAGGCGCCGCCGATCTCAAAGTCTTCATCGACGAGCCCGTCGCAGTCGTTGTCCGAGCCGTCACAGGTGAGCTCATTGCCGTCCTCGTACAGAGGAACGGAGTCATAACCGCAGTTCCACTTGTCCTCGAGGGGATGCTCCTCGTTCGCCTTGCAAGACACCTCCACGAGGCTGCTCGACTCCAGGCACACGCCGTGCTTCTTGCAGTTGGACTGCTCGTAGTCGGTGATGCCCTCATCGAAGGCTCCATCGCAGTCGTTATCCAGGTTGTCACAGAGCTCATCG
>MDTA01218877.1_pt1 | contig 10032 bp, 9 predicted proteins | sample 811151 | NCBI WGS metagenome assembly MDTA01 (sample SAMN05326648, study PRJNA326480) | marine metagenome | isolation source: seawater | place: Indian Ocean: South | collected 2010 | reverse complement strand
TTGTTTAAATATATACTCTTCAACCTCTATGAAGCCATACATGTCACTTTGATATATTTGTTTTGCAAAAATCTCGTATATTTCGCCAAGTTGCATAAATATAATTTTATATGTTTTCTTTTTAGCCATGTCTAATTATATGGGAACATAATTTGATAATAAAAGAATTTAATTAATAATTTAGATATGAAAAAAAAGTTATATATAAAAACTCACGGCTGCCAAATGAATGAGTATGATTCTGCAAAAATGGCAGATCTACTGCAAGAAAAGGAAAACTTTGAGCTTGCAAAGTCAGAAGATGAAGCTGATTTGTTAATTCTCAATACATGCTCCATAAGAGAAAAAGCTCAAGAAAAGGTTTTTCATCAAATTGGAAGGTGGAGAAAAATTAAAGAAGAGAAGCCAGATTTAAAGATTGCTATAGGTGGCTGCGTTGCCTCACAAGAGGGTAAAGACATAATAAAAAGAGCGCCAGCAGTTGATATAGTTTTTGGTCCCCAAACTCTCCATAAGCTTCCCGAACTATATAAAAATAAAGGAAAGACAGGCATTAATCAGATTGATATTTCTTTTCCAAAATTAGAAAAATTTAATCATCTTCCTGTTTTCGGGAAAGGTGAGCCTTCTGCTTTTGTCTCGATTGCTGAGGGATGTAATAAATATTGCTCATTTTGTGTTGTCCCTAAAACGCGAGGGCATGAAATATCTCGAAGCGTAGAGGATATTTTAAACGAGGTTTCAGTTCTTGCAGATAAAGGCACTAGGGAAATTAATTTTTTAGGACAAAATGTCAATAATTTTAAAGGTACTTATAGAGGAGAAAAGTCTTCATTAGCTCAGTTAATTGAATTGGCAGCCAAAATTGAAAATATCGATAGAATTAGATTTACAACAAGTCATCCTCATGAATTCAAAGATGATTTAGTTGAGGTCTATGAAAAAGTTCCGGAGCTGGTTAGTCACGTTCACTTACCTGTCCAAAGTGGTTCAGACAAGATTTTAAAATTAATGAGGAGAAGGTATAACGCAGAAAAGTATTTATCTCTTATTGATAGGATTAGGCTCATAAGACCAGAAATGAGCTTCTCCTCTGATTTTATTGTTGGATTTCCGGGTGAAACTTTAGAAGATTTTCAAGATACCATAAACCTTATCAATGAAGTTAAGTTTGATGAGTCATTTAGTTTTATATATAGTCCAAGACCAAATACAACTGCTGCTGAAATGGAAGATGATGTCTCTATTGAAGAGAAAAAGGAACGCTTGCATATATTACAATCTAGACTTAACCAATTATCTTTTGGATTTAGTCGCAAGAAGGTAGGTACTATACAAAATTGTTTAATTTATGGGCAATCCAAAAAAGATCCTGGTCAACTCCAAGGTAGAACGGTATGCAATAGAATTGTAAATTTCCAATCAAATTCTTTAAATTTAGTTGGAAATTTAGTGAATATCTTAATCCAAGAAGCTTTACCAAACAGCTTGAGAGGTAATTTAGAAAATTAATGTCAAAAAATTTTTCCTCAACTAACATAGAGCTTAGTCCTAATGATGCAAATGTATTAATAAAATTTGTTGGTGAGTTAAACGAAAATCTTAAATTGGTTGAAAAAACTTTTAAAGTTAAAATATTTCAAAATGGTCACAAAATAAGCATTTCAGGCGATGAAGCAAGTATTAAAAAAGCATCAAATGCTATAAAAGATTTATACGCTTCAACATCAAAAGGAATTGAGCTATCAAAAGAAAACATACAAATGTTAATAAATAAAAACGATACTTTAACTTCCACTATAGAACCCAATATGAAAGAAAACATAATTAAGACACCAAAAAGGAAAATAAAACCAAGAGGAGCTAATCAAAACAAGTATTTAGATAATATGAACGAATTTGATATAAATTTTGGTGTAGGCCCTGCAGGAACTGGAAAAACCTATTTGGCTGTAGCAAAGGCAGTTGAAATGCTTATAAATGAAGATGTAAAAAAAATTGTTCTAATTCGACCTGCCGTTGAGGCTGGAGAGAAATTAGGATTTTTACCAGGAGATTTGTCTCAAAAGGTAGATCCTTATTTAAGGCCTCTTTACGATGCCTTGTATGACATGCTTGGTTTTGAACAGGTTATAAGATTGCTTGAAAAAGAAATACTGGAGGTTGCTCCACTGGCTTATCTTCGAGGAAGAACATTAAATAATGCATTTATTATCATGGATGAAAGTCAAAACACTTCTGTCGATCAGATGAAGATGTTTTTAACAAGAATGGGTTTTGGTTCCTATGCAATAGTTAATGGTGATGTAACCCAAATTGATCTTCCAAAAAATATAGAGTCTGGACTTGCTCATGCATCTAAAGTTTTAGAAGGTTTGGACGAAATTGGATTTACTATTTTTAATTCAAAAGATGTTGTTCGACATCCATTAGTAAGAAAAATAGTTGATGCATACGATGAATATAACAATTAATAAAATTGAAATTAAAAATTTTTAATGATGAATTTAATGACTTTGGCGAAGGGCTAGAAAAAAATCTGTGTCTTTTAACAGAATATATTTTGACTGATCATGGCAAAGATAAATTATCAATAAACCTTAAATTTGTAACGAGCTCTGAAATGAAGAGACTTAATAAAAGTTTCAGAAATAAAAACTTTGATACAAATGTTTTATCATTTCCAACTAGCACTGATGTTCAAAGAATTTCAGGAGAATTAGGAGATATTGCTATGAGCATTCCATATATAAAAACTGAGTCACAGAACTTGAATAGAGACCTAGACGATCATATGATGCATTTATTAGCTCATGGAATACTTCATTTATTAGGTTTTGATCATAACAAAGATAAAAATGCCGGCATGATGGAGGCGCAGGAGACAAAATACCTTAATAGTTTTAAAATAGCTAATCCTTACGAAATATGATTAATCAAGATACTGACCAAGAACAACCTCCGTCGAGTCTGTTAAGTAAAATAAAACGTTTTTTTACTATAAAGCCATCTAGCTTAGATGACGTATCCGTGTTGCTTGAGGATGCCCTTAGTGCAAGATTAATCGATAAAGAGGCTCAGTTTATTGCTGAAAGAGCTATTAGGTTAGGAGATACTACTGTAAAGGAGATAATGGTGCCTAGAGTTGAAATGGTTATTATATCGCCGGATGAAGAACCCTTAGGCATGATTAACAGAATTATTGATTCTGGGCACTCCAGATATCCTGTTTTAGGTCCAGCAAAAAATGAAGTCAAGGGAATCTTGCTCGCGAAAGACCTGCTTCCAATAATAAATAGAGATTTAGAAGATTTTAATCTTCACAACCTTATAAGAGATATTAAAGTAGTCCCTGAATCAAAAAAAGCTGACTCATTGCTAGAAGAATTCAAAAAAGATAGGTCACATATGGCAGTTGTTATTGATGAATATGGAACTATTTCTGGCCTCGTAACAATTGAAGACATCTTGGAGGAGCTTGTAGGCGAGATAGAAGACGAGCATGATTCAGATGAAGATGATTTGATACAAGTAAGTGAGAATGAGTTCATTGCTGATGCAACATTAGAACTTTCAGAATTTGAAGAAAAATTTAACAAGACCTTTAATGGCATGGATGCTGAAACGCTGGCTGGATTATTTATAAACAAACTTGGATTTTTACCAAAGGTTGGCGATAAAATTGAAATAGATAATATGATACTTGCTGTTACAGCAGCTGATAAAAGAAAGATAAAAAAAATTGGCATCACTATTAAAACTAGTTCATAAATCCCCTTCTATAAATTACCTTCTACTAGCATTTTCTGGATCTATTTCATCAATTTCTTTTAGTCCATTTGATATTAAGCCGATCATCCTTTTAAGTTTAGCGATTTTAATATATTCAGTTCAAACTTCCATTAATTTTTTTGAAGCATTTAAAAGATCTTTTGTATGGGGCTTAGGCTACTGGATAAGTGGTACAGGGTGGTTAATAGTAAGTATTTACTATTATGGAAATACATATATATCAACATCAGTTGCAATTATCATATTAATGGGAATTTTGTTGTCTATAACTTTTATCACTCCAATTTCAGTTATAAAAATATTACAGACTAATCAAAATATAATTAATATGAGTTTGACTTTTGCTGCAATATTAACTCTCATGGAGTTATCAAGATTTTTCCTTTTTGGGGGCTTCCCTTGGCTGCTTCCAGGACTTGTATTCACAGATACATTTGCACAGATTTCTTTTCCTTTTTTTGGAATATATGGAGCATCGTTTATTATCTATTTTTTATCTTCAATTATTTCGTTATCAATTTTTCATAAAAATAGAAATATTTTAATTTTAAGCACCTTTTGTGTGCTGATATTTATTCCAAAATTTCATTCATCGGAAGAAAATTATTCTAAAACTTTAGAAATTGGAATTGTTCAACCTTCCCTAGACCCTTTTAAAAAATTTGAACATCGAGGTGCAATTAAAATAGAAGAAACTTTAATAAATTTAACAAATCAAATTGCTAGAGCTGATTTAGTAATATGGCCTGAATCTCCACTACCATATGTAAGTTCAACTGCTAAAATGCAAAATTTAATAGATAGAGTTGAAAATGATTCAATGATTCTTACTGGAGCATGGACCTATGATGATAATAATTTATATAATTCAATGATTTTGATTGGAGAAAATCAAAGTTTTTCAAAAAGGCATCTTGTACCTTTTGGGGAGTACGTTCCATTTCAAAACCAATTAAGAGGATTAATTAATTTTTTTGATCTTCCTATGTCATCTATTACCGAGGGAAACTCTGACCAGACATTGTTTAAAATAAATGACTTTAATGTACTTGGATTAATATGTTTTGATGTCGCATTTCCACTTAGTTTTTTAAAAGAGATTAAAAATGCTGATTTTATAATAAATATTAGCAATGATACATGGTTTGGTAAGTCTTACGGTCCATATCAGCACTTACAGATTGTCAAAGCAAGGGCCATTGAGAGTAATAAATGGATTGGTAGAGGAACATCAGATGGTATATCAGCAATTGTTGATAATAAAGGAACAATTGTTGAAAAAATATCTAAAGGTAAAACAGGATTTATCGAAGGTAGAATACATTCAACTAATAAATCAACCATTTTTTATAGTTTTGGATACCTTGTAGCACCATTAGCCTCACTATTTATTCTTTTAGTAGCTATAATTAAGAGAATAAGAACATGAAATGTATAATAATAATATTATCTCTTTGCTTTTCTAATGCTGTCTTTGCAAATTATTCAATAAATATCAAGATTTCTGAGCAAAGACTGTATTTGTTTATGAATGAAAATCTTGTAAGAAGTTATCCCATTTCTAGCTCTGCATATGGGGAGGGCCAACTTGAAAACTCATTAATGACGCCATTAGGAAAACATGAAATTGAAGAAAAAATTGGGGAAAATGTAGAAAAATATCATTTTTTTACCAGCAGGATCCATGTGCCTCAAAAGGCGAACATTATTCATGATTTTATTGATACGGAAGACGATTTGATTACCACAAGGATAATGTGGCTGTCAGGTTTAAAAGATGGTTTTAATAAAGGAACAAATGTTGATTCTTTTAAAAGATATATTTACATTCATGGCACACATGAAGAAGGTCTTATAGGAACGAAAGCCTCGCATGGTTGCATAAGAATGCTAAACCATGACGTTTTGGAGCTTTTTGATCTAATTTCTGAAAAAACTATAGTTAATATAGAGATTTAACTTAAACCCCTCCCATGTTGGTTTTTTTAAAACTCATTAATGACGCCCTATCTTCAATTGCTGGAGCTTCTCCAAATGCGCCTGATTGATCAGCTAGTTTTTGAAGCAACGGAGCTGGTTTCCAAAAATCATTATCTAGTTCTGAAAAAGCACTCATTTTTTTTATTACCTCCCCAAGGCCAAGTTGATTAGCATAGAACATTGGACCACCTCTCCAAATAGGAAATCCATAACCATTTATATAGACTATGTCCATATCACCGGATCTTTGCGCAACTCCCTCTTCTAAAATTCTAGCACCTTCATTTACAAGCGCTAAGATACACCTATCAATTATCTCTTCATCAGAAATTTCTCTTCTCTTAATATTATTTTTTTCAGAAATTTCTAGATAGATTTCTTCATTCTCAGGGGCAGGATTCGGAGCTCTTGAACCTTCAGAATAATTATAGAAACCCATAGAGTTTTTTTGGCCAAATCTCTCTCTTTCACATAATTCATCTGATATTTTATTTGCAAGAGGAGTTTCAATGTTTGCCAATTTTCTTGCCCTCCATCCTAAATCAAGACCAACTAAATCTAACATTCTGAATGGACCCATACTCATTCCAAAGGATTCTAATGCGTTATCAATTTGACTAGGCAAGGCGCCTTCTAGTAAAAGCATATTTGCCTGATGTGTATATCCAGCAAGCATTCTATTACCTATAAAACCAGGAGCATTTAATGAAACGACAGCCGCCTTTCCCATCTTTTTACCAAGAGACATCACGGTTGCCATTGTTTCATCAGATGAGTTTTTTCCTCTTACAACCTCAAGTAATCGCATTATGTTTGCTGGACTAAAAAAGTGAGTACCTACTACCTTTTCAGGCCTTTTCGTTGATGATGCTATAGAATCGATATCTAATCCTGAAGTATTAGAGGCAAGGATAGCCTCCATCTTTGTTACATCGTCTAAAGTTTTAAATATTTCTTTTTTTAAATCAAGATTTTCGTATACTGCTTCTATAGCGATGTCTACATCAGACAAATCCTCATATGAGAGAGTTGGAGTAATTAATCCCATTACTGTATTTTTTTGATCTGCTGACATTCTTCCACGATCCACCATCATCTGATAATTTTTTTCAATAACACCGATACCTCTGTCTAAATTCTCTTTATCTTGGTCGAGGACTAATACAGGTATACCTGCATTTGCAAAATTCATAGCTATTCCTCCACCCATAGTTCCAGATCCAATTATTCCAGCTTTATTAATAGATATAAGATTAGTATCTTTAGGAATATCGGAAATTTTTGTTGCAGCGCGTTCGCCAAAGAAAATATGAATCATAGCTTCTCTTTGGGGGTTCATTAAACACTCAAGGAAATACTCTGACTCTTTCTTGAGCCCAACATCAAAATCATCCTCATTAATAGCAGCCTCAACACAAGCTATTATTTGGCCTGGAGCAAATTGGCCTCTTCTAGTTTTTGCAGCCAATGCCTTTGCTTCTGCAAGAACATTTTCGACTCCCCTGGCTTCTAATAATTTTTCATTTTTATCTCTTACTTTAGGATGTTCATTTAAACCAATTTTTTCTTGAAGAAATGCAATTGCATCATCCATAAGTGATTCTTCAGAAATAGCGTCTATGATGCCTTGATCAAGAGCCTTTTTCGCTGAAATTGGTGCACCAGTTATCATCATTTTAAGTGCTTGAGATGGGCCTATAAGCCTAGGAAGCCTCTGTGTTCCACCTGCACCAGGTAACAAACCTAAATTTACCTCAGGTAAGCCTACAATTGCTTTTTGTGTACCTATACGATAATTGCACACTAGAGCAGTTTCTAGGCCTCCCCCGAGAGCAGTGCCATTGATTGCCGCTAAAACAGGCTTTTTGCTAAATTCAACTTCTTTAAGAGCAGTATGGAAATCAGGACCATCTGACTTTTGACCAAATTCTGATATGTCAGCTCCAGCTATAAAAGATCTTCCTGCTCCTGTAAGGATTATTCCTTCAATTGAATCATCATTATTTGCTTTAGCTATATTGTCAAATAATCCTGCTCTAACACCACTACTTAGAGGATTTACAGGAGGATTGTCAACTTCGAGTATAGCTATATTTCCAGACACGCTGTAATTTACTTTGCCTTTTAATTCATTCGCCATAGTTTTTTAATAGGTTTAATTGTTAAGTTAAAATTATATATTTTTTTAAGGCATAAGGCTTCAATTTGTCAATTCTATGAGTTAGCGGCAGAATATTCAAAATATATATATATTAAAATAATTGAAATTAATTTATAAAAACTATTGATATTTTAATATAAATTAATATAATAATAAAACCAACATATCTCTCCCCCCTATGAATTGTTGGTAATTCTCTGGAATAGTGGAGGGTTTCATACCCTCCACGCTTTAAAAGTTAGTATATGAATAGAAAAATAATAGATAGATTGGAGCTTTTAGCCCTCGTTACCATATTTGTATCATCTGTTTACGCTATTTCACCTGTAGTGTAAAATCAAATTGATGAAAAAATTTTTAATTTTATCAATTACAATAATTTCTTCTAGTGCATTTTCTTGCTCAGATATTCTTAACACAAATTTGAGAGTTCTTGATTCAGATGATGAGAAAAATCTTTGTGAATATTCTGGCAATGTTCTATTAGTAGTCAACGTTGCTAGTAGGTGTGGATATACTCCACAATATGCAGGTTTACAAAGACTTTATAGTAAATATAAAGATGATGGTTTAATGATAATCGGAATTCCATCAAGAGATTTCTTTCAAGAATTTTCAGCTGAATCTAAGGTCGCTGAATTTTGTAGTACTGAGTATGGAGTTGAATTTCCTATGTTTGCAACAGCAAAGGTTAAAGGAAAAAAAGCTCATCCATTCTATAAAAAACTTAAAGCTGCTTCTGGTAATGAGCCCAAATGGAATTTTGCTAAGTATCTTATTGGACGAGATGGAGAGGTTATTGAACATTATAAGTCAAGTGTAACTCCTGAGTCTGAAAGGTTAGTTTCCGCAATTAAAGCTGTTCTCTAATCTTTACCTATTACTAACTTATCTGGCTTCCGATTTGCAAAAATCCCATTTTCAACTACACCAGGAATTAAGTTTATTTTTTGCTCTAGTTCGTCAGGATGATCTATTATTAAATTAGTAACATCCAGTATCTGATTGCCTTGATCAGTTACAAAATCATCTCTTAAAACAGGTGTGCCACCAAGCTTTATTATTTCCCGAGCTACATAGCTTTTTGCCCTAATTAATACCTCTATTGGCAAAGGAAAATTGCCAAGAACTTCAACCAACTTTGATTGATCAATTATGCATATAAATTCATTGGAGGCAGCTGCAACAATTTTTTCACGTGTATGAGCACCTCCACCACCTTTAATTAGATTATGTTTTTTGTCAACCTCATCAGCACCATCAATATAAACGAGGACCTCATTTACATCATTAAGTTCAAATACCTTAATGCCAAATTTATTTAGTAGTTTTGTTGAAGCATCAGAACTAGAAACTGCTCCCTTAAAATAATGCTTGATTTTTGATAATTCTTCGATGAAAAAGTTCACTGTAGATCCTGTGCCAACACCAATTATTGAATCTGAAAGAATTTTTGGTTTTATATATTCAATAGCTTCAATTGAAGCATTTAATTTTGCATTGCTCATTATAGGTATAATACTTAAATTATTATGCGACTTAAAATAAAAAAAACAGGTTCTTTTAAATTTTCAAAGCGATACATAAACTTAATTGCTAAATCTAAAGTATATGATGTTGCTAAAAATACTCCAATTAGTTTAGCTGCAAACCTATCTTCAAAATTGAATAACGAAGTTTTCTTAAAGCGTGAGGACATGCAACCAATCTTCTCATTTAAAATCAGAGGAGCATATAACAAAATAGCTAACTTAAGTTTGGATCAGCAAAAGAGAGGAGTAATCACAGCTTCTGCTGGAAATCATGCTCAAGGTGTTGCAAATGCATGTAAAAAATTAAAGGTCCCATGTTTCATTGTAATGCCAGTTACGGCACCTGAGATAAAAGTAAAATCTGTTAAAAGATTCGGTTCTAAAGTTTTTCTCCATGGAGACAATTTTGATCAAGCTTCAAAAAAAGCAAGACATATGGCAAAAGAGCAGAAACTTGAATTTATTGAAGCCTTTGATGATCCATTGACTATAGCTGGGCAGGGCACTATTGGAAAAGAAATTTTAGATGAAGATAATAATTTAGATGTTATTTTCGTCCCTGTGGGC
>MDTA01029342.1_pt1 | contig 10032 bp, 6 predicted proteins | sample 811151 | NCBI WGS metagenome assembly MDTA01 (sample SAMN05326648, study PRJNA326480) | marine metagenome | isolation source: seawater | place: Indian Ocean: South | collected 2010 | reverse complement strand
TGCTCCGTCATAGGCCGGGTCGGCAGATCGAGGACCCTTGGCACCAAAGCCAGATATTACCGTATATACTATTGACGGGTTAGTAGCCTTGACACTCTCATAGTCTAGCCCAAGGCGGTCTACTACGCCGGCTCTGAAATTATGAAGGATTACATCTGATTCCTTGATTAACGAGAATAGTATTTCCTTTCCCTTTTCAGACTTTATGTCTAATCCGAGACTTCTCTTGCCTATGTTCATCGCCAAAAAGCCCGCAGCCATACCTATAGCACTAAACTGACTTTCTAACACGCGGTTCCGCATTTGATCGCCGCCAGTTGGAGGCTCTATTTTTATGATGTTGGCTCCTAGCAGCGCGAGCTGCATCCCGCAAGACGGCCCGGCCAGGACTTGGCTTAAATCTAATACTGTAATTCCTTCAAATGCCTTAGACATAAATTTATCCCTAAAAAATAATAGTCTAACCGGAAGCTTAATCTATAAGATCTGGATAAATCAACGGTGCTCGGTCTGAGAAAATATACCGAACTGCTCTTTACTAATTATCTTAGATTGCAATCGTGATATCTTTTTAGCAACTCTGATATCTTAATATAGAAACTACCAAGCTATTCTGTAAAAAAGTAAATTTTAATAAGCTTATACAATGGTGAAATAAACGAGTTCTAACAGTTTAAAGGAGTTTGGTATGACCGGCCCTCTTCATGGGTATCGAATTATAGATATGACAAGTGTCGTTTCCGGGCCCCTGTGTACAATGATGCTCGGCGACCAAGGTGCTGAAGTAATCAAAATAGAGAACCCAGAAGGCGGTGACTTTACAAGAGCGATGTCTAATCGAAGAGGCGGATTATCGGCACCTTTTATCAACAACAACAGAAGCAAACGCTCAATCGCAGTAAATACAAAAAGTGACAAGGGGCTAGAAATTATAAAAAAGCTAGTGCTCGATGCTGATGTATTCATTCAAAATATGCGCCCTGGTGTAATTCGTCGAATGGGGCTGGGCGAGGAAATTATTCGTCAGATAAACAAAAAAATTATCTATGTTTCGATTAGCGGCTTTGGAGAGCGGGGGCCATTTGCGGAGCGGCCGGTGTATGACCCATTGGTTCAGGCTCTATCGGGACTTACTACGATCCAAGCAGGATCAGATGAAGACCGGCCTAGGCTCGTGAGAACAATTGTTCCTGACAAACTAACCGGAGTTATGACAGCACAAGCAATCACAGCTGCATTACTGGAGAGAGAGCGGTCTGGCGAGGGACAGCACGTTCGCTTATCTATGCTTGACTCTGTAATCTCATTTCTCTGGCATTCCGATATGGGAAGTCAAACCTTTGTCGGAGGTGAATTTCCACAGGAAGCTGCCCAGAGTTTCATTGATTTAATATACGAGACACTAGATGGCTACATTAGTGTAGCCGTTAACACTGACAAACAATGGTTTAATCTGGCGAACGCGTTAGGACATCCAGAATGGCTTTATGATGAGAGATTTAAAACACCGGCATTAAGACACAAAAATATAAACGATCGACTAAACTTAACACAGGAAGTACTGAGAACTAAAACCGCGGGAGATTGGCTGGAGATATTGGAAGCAGCTGACGTACCATGCGCCCCGATTCTGCGCCGTAGAGACGTTGCATCACACCCTCAAGTCATTGCAAATGAAATAGTTCAGGAATTTCCTCATGACTCAGCAGGCCAGCTTCGCCAAGCTAGGCCAGCAGCAGCTTTTTCACGGACCCCCTCTGAAATCCAACGGGGAGCACCGCTGTTAGGGGAGTATTCAGAAGAAGCCCTTCGAGTTCTTGGTTACGATGAAAGTTTGATTAGATCGCTAATTCAAGACGGCGTAATAGGCGTACCAGATAAAGATGAAATAGGGTGAAGAGATAAATGATTGATTTTTTTTACTGGCCGACACCCAATGGGTGGAAGGTATCTATTTTGCTAGAAGAACTTGGACTGCCTTATAAGATGCACCCTGTAAATATTGGTAAGGGAGACCAATTTGACCCTGATTTTTTAAAGATCAGTCCTAACAACCGTATGCCAGCCATTATTGACCATGATGTTGATGGCGACCCTATATCTCTATTCGAGTCGGGCGCAATTCTTCTTTATTTAGCCGAAAAAACAGGGCGATTTATTCCAAATTCCGTAATAGGCAAGAAGGAAGCGATGGAGTGGCTGTTTTGGCAGACGGGAAATCAAGGTCCTATGGCTGGTCAATTAAGTCATTTCGTAAATTATGCCGTTGGCGAAAATAAATATTCCCATGACAGATATGCTAATGAATACGAGAGATGTCTGGGAGTTTTGGACAGAAGGCTTAAAACTAGGCAGTTTATCCTTGGTGAAGAATATTCAATAGCAGATATAATAAACTGGCCTTGGGTTTTGATTGCCAAGCCTCTTGGAGCAAGTTTGGAAAATTTCCCGCACTTGGCCGATTGGCGTAATCGTATTAAAACCCGGCCTGCCGTTAAAAAGGCCGTGGATTTAGGCAAAGAGCTTCGTAGAAGCGCACCCCCGACAGAAGAAGAGCGAAAAATACTCTTCAATCAGACATCAATGTCCAGTATCGCGGAACGCAAGGATAAAAAATCCTGATCTAAGCCTTTTCTACAATATTGGAAATAGGATCATATTGGTGCTTGTCCTGTGGTATTTTCGAGCTTAAGAATAAATAAAGGCGCGATTCTTAACTAAAGGGAATTATGGAGATAAACAATGGCGGAGGCTTCCTATCTAGAAAGTCTGGACCTACATAAAGTAGTAAATGATTGGTTAAAACAGTTTGAGCTGGCACTTAGTAATAATAAAGCTGATGAGGCTGCAAACCTCTTTGCAGATCACGGGCAATGGCGAGATTTGCTGGCCTTCACCTGGCATATCCAAACGATGGATGGAAGAGAGAAAATCCAGCGCACACTTCAGCAAACAACACCCAAAGCTCAACCAAAAGAGCTCGCTTTAGCAGAAGAGCGTACACCTCCACGGATAGTTGATAGAGCTGATGTAGATTGTATCGAGGCTTTTATTAAATTAGATACTGTATGGGGGCCAGCCAGCGGAATTTTAAGGCTAATCCCCGATGAAAACGGTCCAAACGGCGTTAAAGCCTGGGTGCTTATGACATCACTAGAAGAAATTCGTGGTCACGAAGAAGCTATAGGTGACCGACGGCCCTCTGGCGAAAACTATTCCAGATCATTCGGAGGCGATAATTGGTTAGATCTCAGGAACAAATCCCGGGAATATAAAGACAGAGAACCGGCAGTCTTAATTGTTGGAGCAGGACAATCCGGTTTGACGCTGGCAGCCCGCCTCTCTGTTTTAGGTGTTGATACTCTCCTCATAGATAAGCATCAAAGGGTGGGGGATAATTGGCGAAAAAGATATCACTCATTAGTACTCCACAATGAAGTTTATATAAATCACATGCCATATATGCCTTTCCCCCCAAATTGGCCTGTTTTCATTCCAAAGGACAAGATAGCCAATTGGTTTGAAGGTTACGCAGAAGCCATGGAACTGAACATTTGGATGGACACCGCGCTTGTCAATGGATCGTACGATGAAGCCAGTGGACAGTGGACAATAGTTGTAAAAAACTCAGAAGGAACGGAAAGAATTCTGAGGCCAAGGCATATTGTTTTTTCAACTGGCGTCAGCGCAATACCTGTTCAGCCAGACCTACCAGGACTTAATGATTTTAAAGGCGAGATCATCCACTCAGGAGCTTATTTAGATGGCCATAAATGGGCTGGACAGAAGGCCGTGGTACTCGGAACCGGCAATAGCGGACATGACGTAACACAGGATCTGCATTCGTGTGGCGTTGATGTGAGCATAATACAAAGAAGCTCAACGCATATTGTAAGCTTGCGGGAAGCGCAAAAAGTCTATGCGCATTATTTCGAAGGGCCGCCAATCGAAGATAATGACTTATTGGCGGTTTCTCTACCCTACCCAGTACTGGTAAAGTCTTACCAGAAGTCAACAAGATCAATGCTCCGAAACGATAAAACCTTGCTTGATGGTCTGAAATCCAGTGGTTTTCGTCTTAATGACGGCGGTGATGATGCCACTGGTTTTCAAATGAGTTACCTACGGCGCGGCGGTGGATACTGTTTCAATGTCGGATGTTCCGATTTGATAATCAATGGAGAAGTTGGATTAATTCAATTTTCAGAAATCGATACTTTTATATCAAATGGGATAAAAATGAAGGACGGGTCGATTGTTGAGGCCAACCTTCTTGTCACTGCAACAGGATATAAGAACCAGCAAGATACGACACGCCTCTTCCTTGGAGATACTATTGCAGACCGTATTGGAAAAGTATGGGGGTTTGATGAAGAGGGTGAACTTCGAAATATGTGGAGACGGACCCCGCAACCAGGCCTCTGGTTTACAGCTGGCGGCCTTGCCCAGGTTCGTATTTTCTCAAAATATTTAGCCATGCAAATAAAAGCTGTTGAGGAGGGTATTATAGGATCCCAACTAACAGTGCCACAACCGGCGCCGATGGCTGATGCAGCAGATTAAAAAGACATTAGAAGAAAGATGGTGGGCCCGGAGGGACTCGAACCCCCGACAACGCCGTTATGAGCGGCGGGTTCTAACCAGCTGAACTACAGGCCCACTCCCTTTCTTATGATCATCGTTTGCATTGTCGTCAACACTATATTCGTTAGATTTCTATTTGTTTTGCAAAAAACAGAAAAAAAGTCGGCCTGAAGTTCCCACCAAAGATCATTTTTGTTTCAAAAATTACTTTACCAGCGTCTCACTCTCGTCATAACTTAAGCTGGATTGCAGACGGAAAATACAGATTTACCTTGCAACAAAAAGCTAAACTTCGTTTTCAACTTTTAATATTATTATCGAACAATCAATGTCTAAAACCTGGCTCCAGCATTTCAATAAAAATGTTTTTGATATTAACAAAAACTTAAGGTCCAGCTCGCAAAACATGCCTCCAATAAACCTTTTGGAACAAAAATTACCCTATATGGAAGGGCTGAAAGCTAGGCAGGAAATAAAATCATGGAAAAATTATCAAGCTACCCCCCTACGGCAACTTGACCAAGTGGCAGACGAACTCGGCGTCTCCAGGATTTGGCTTAAAGATGAAAGTTCCCGTTTTGGCTTGGGCTCCTTTAAAGCCTTAGGAGGGGCTTACGCCGTGTATTATGTTTTATCGAAGTTAATATTCGAAGAAACAGGAGAAAAAGATTTAACGAGCACCCGGTTGAGGAGTGGAGAATTCGGTGAGATATTGGAAAATGTCACTGTAGTTACGGCCACTGACGGAAATCACGGGAAGTCTGTTGCCTGGGGAGCACAACAATTTGGGTGCAAGTGTAAAATTTATCTCCACGCCGAAGTAAGTCAGATGAGGGAGGAGGCCATTGCCGCCTATGATTGTGATATAATAAGAGTTGACGGCAATTACGACGACTCCGTCCGCCATGCCGATAAAGACGCTCATAAAAATGGCTGGCATGTTGTATCGGACACCTCTTATGAAGGGTATAGAAAAATCCCAAGCCTCGTAATGCAGGGTTATACAACTATAGCTACCGAGATTGCAGAACAGATCGCAGATATTCAACCAACGCATCTCTTCCTGCCTGGCGGAGTAGGCGGAATCGCAGCAGCTGTATCATCCGAGTTTTGCAGAATCTGGAAGAACTTGAGACCTACGACTATTATCGTTGAGCCTAAGACGGCAGACTGCCTTTATCAAAGCAGTTTGAGCGGCCAACCCACTATCTCAAGCGGAAATTTACATACAGTTATGGCGTGCCTATCCGCGGGAGAGGTTTCTATACTAGCCTGGGAAATTCTGGAAAAAACAGCAAATTTTTTTGTACGATTGTCTGATTCAACGATTGCCCCAGCCATGAAGCGGTTGTCTTTCGAAAACATCATATCGGGCGAATCTGGCGCAGCCACATTAGCCGCCTTCACCGCAATCTGCTCTGATAAGAAGGCGAAAGAGTTAGTAAAAATAGATCAGGATAGCCGTATTTTGTTGATATCAACTGAAGGGGCAACTGATCCTCAAATCTATATGAAACTTGTGGGGAAAAAAGCTACGGAAATTATCACCAGCCACCAGAAGTAAGCCACTCATCTAGCACTTCCATTTTCTCCACACCAAAAAAAAGCTCATTATCGACTCTAAAGGTAGGAGATCCAAAAACACCGTACTCCAGGGAGGAATCTACTTCAGCACGCAACAGAGTTGCAGCTTCACCACTCTCCAGAGCGTTATTCAAATCCTGAATATTGAGATCAGTTTCCTCGGCAACTTGCAGCGCAATCTCTTTATCTGAGATATCAAGATTCTCCGACCAATGGGCTGAATATAATTTTGACGCTAACTTATGTGATTTTGAATAATTGCGTGTTTTTAACCAAGCAACCATGCGCGCTGGAAGAAGAGGATTAATCTGCGGCGATCCAAACGGGCGTTTTAGTTTCAATTTATGGCGACGGGCGTAGCGCTCCGCGTCTTTTCGAATATAAGCTCCCTTTAATGGTAGTTCGGCAATAGGAGGCAAACCCATAACTTTCAAAACCGATATGCCCAGAAGGATGGGGTGCCATTCGCAATCTATTTTATGGCGCATGGCCAGTTCATTAACACGCAGACTGCCAAAGTAGCCAAATGGCGACAAAAAATCGAAATAAAAGTGTATCTTTCCATCATTAGGCATGATTTTTCCTCTATGAAATACGAAATATTTTAAGCGAATATTTTTTCTAAATCGCTTGCCTATTCTACCAAGCAAGATTAGCTTGCGAACCCATATAAAAAATAACGAGCTTTTTTATCATGAGTAATGTTCCCCAGGAAGTTCTGAATAGTGTCCGGTCATGGCCCTACGAAGAAGCTAGGAAAATAATGCAACGGGTCGACAACAGTGTTCGACCTATCGAAGAAATTGTCCTGGAAACAGGATACGGACCCTCTGGTCTGCCTCACATAGGCACCTTTGGCGAAGTCTTCCGGACAACTATGGTGCGCAATGCTCTTAAAACCCTTACAGATCTCCCAACAAAGTTAATTGCATTTTCTGACGATATGGATGGTTTAAGAAAAGTCCCCGACAATATTCCAAACCAGAATTTATTGAATAAATTCATAAATCAACCCCTCACTAGCATACCTGATCCTTTTGAAACTCATGAGAGCTTCGGGCATCACAATAATGCGATGCTCAGGGGATTTCTCGACTCATTTGGCTTTGACTATACTTTTTTGAGTTCCACTGAATGTTATAAGAACGGATTGTTTGATGATGTCTTGATAGAAGTTTTAGAAAATTATGAAAACATAATGGAAATAATGCTTCCAACCTTGAGGGAGGAAAGAAAGAAGACCTACAGCCCATTTCTTCCAATTTGTCCTTCAACAGGGCAGGTTTTACAAGTTCCGCTCGCTGAAATAAATAAAATTAATACCACTATTATTTACGAAGACCCAATAACTTCAAAGAAAATTGAAGTTGCTATAACTGGCGGGAACTGCAAATTGCAATGGAAGGTTGATTGGGCCATGCGCTGGAAAGCACTAGGTGTTGACTATGAGATGTGCGGAAAAGATCTTATCGATAGTGTTAAGGCTTCATCAAAAATATCGCGTGTTATAGGTGGCACTCCACCTGAAAATTTGATTTATGAACTGTTTTTGGACGAAAATGGCCAGAAAATATCAAAATCAAAAGGTAATGGGATAGCTGTTGAGGATTGGTTGAAATACGGACCACCAGAAAGTTTATCACTTTTCATGTTTCAACAACCAAAACGGGCAAAACGACTTTATTTTGATGTTATTCCCAAAAATACCGACGAATATATAAGCTTTAGGTCGAAGGTATTGTTGGAGGAAAAAGACAGAAAACTAGAAAATCCAGCCTGGCACATCCATAACGGAGAAATACCTCAAGACAAAATCCCTTTAAATTTTAGTCTCTTGCTTAATTTAGCAAGCGTTTGTCATGCTGAAGATGCAAGTGTTATATGGGGATATATTCGAAGTTATGCCAATGATACATCTCCTGAAAATAATATGTTTCTCGATAAGCTTGCCAATTATGCTGTGAATTTTTACAGAGATTTCATCAAGCCGACAAAAACTTATAGATTTCCAGATTCTCAAGAAGCTAAGGCCTTGGAGGATCTAAAGGGTGCTTTGAAAAAAATAAACAGCGGTTCCAAAGCAGAGGATATACAAACCGTTATTTATGAAATTGGAAAAGCAAATGAATTTGAAAACTTGAGAAACTGGTTCCAAGCGCTCTATCAAATTCTTTTAGGTCAGGATCAAGGTCCTCGTTTTGGATCTTTCGTGGAGTTATATGGCATACAAGAAACCGTTAATTTAATAGAGCGCGCGTTAAATAAAGAAGATTTATCGAAATAAAAAGCAGAAGAAAACTGCTACGCCGGTTTTATCCAGACTGCCGTATCGTGAAAAACCGCCCCCCCATTAGGAGCGCCAGGTTCCGCACTTACCAAAGCATTTATCCCAATACCTTCCTCGAAGGCATAATTTGGCCAGACGCTCTCTACAACGACAACATTGGTTTGAACACCAGGAAATATCGAAACATTCAAAACCACACTACCTTGCTCGTTTCCTAAACGAACCTTGTCTCCATCTTGCAAGGAAAGACTATAAGCGGTATCTGGATGGATTTTTACCGTTGGGCGACCCTCCTTATTTTGACTGGTCGGTGTTTCTGTAAAACTTGTATTCAGATAATTTCTGGCAGGGGATGTGATCATCCTAAATGGCTTTTCCTTTGTAGCAACATCAATGTTTTGGCAGTGATCAGGATAATTTGGAAGCTGATCACCTATTGGGCCAAGTCGCGACCAATCGGCACAAAATTGAAACTTACCTGTTGATGTTGGAAAACCGTTTAAAAAATGTGAATCTTCAAAAGAGGGTTGTACATCATGCCATTTTTTTTCTAGCAATTCATCAGCAGACGGCCACCCGGAGTCTAACAATGTCTTATCTATTAGCTCCCATTCAGTCATGCCAAAACCTTGATGGTGGGCACCTAGACGTTTAGCTAATTCACCTATCACCCAGTGATTAGAACGTGTTTGTCCCGGGGATTCTATCACTGCACGATGGATTTGCACATGCATGTGACCGCCAGCTTGGTATATATCATCATGCTCTAGAAACATTGTTGCCGGCAAAACAACATCGGCAAGTTGGGCCGTTTCTGTCAAAAACTGTTCGTGAACACACAAGAACAAGTCATCTCTCTGAAAACCTCGAATTACTCTGTGAGTATCCGGCGCCACCGCGGCTGGATTAGTATTTTGGATAAGCATTGCTGTTACAGGCGGCCCTTTTTGGACCACCTCATCTTCAAAAGTTAAAACTGGTCCAATTCTAGACATATCCAATATTCTCGTAGTGGGGTCCAATACATCTAAACCCTCTACAACGGTCTTGTTCCAATTATAAACAATCCGATTGGACCAAAACGCACCGCCTCCCAAAAACTTAAATTTTCCTCCAACCGCAGCTATGGAGGCAACGGCATGAACTTGGCTTGCACCATTTCTAGACCTCGCAAAACCGTAACCTATTCTAATATAAGTTCTCTCAGTTTCGCCGATTACCCTAGCCAAGGTTTCGATTTTTCTGGCATTGACCCCACTTATTCTTTCGGCCCACAATGGCGTTTTATCCTTAAGGTGTTCCCTAAGTTCTCTCCAATTGTCAGTATATTTTTCCATATAGGCCTCATCTGCTAGACCATCTCGGAATAGAACATGCATTACAGCAGACGCAACAGCACCATCAGTTCCTGGCTGAACAAGCAGCACCTCATCTGCCACCTCCGCGGTAGGACTTTGATATGCATCGATAACAACCAGTTTAGCGCCCCGTTCCCTGCGCGCGCGCGAAATATGTGTCATCACATTTACCTGAGTTGAAACTGGGTTGCCCCCCCAAACGATTATCAGATCAGACAC
>MDTA01204532.1_pt1 | contig 10033 bp, 12 predicted proteins | sample 811151 | NCBI WGS metagenome assembly MDTA01 (sample SAMN05326648, study PRJNA326480) | marine metagenome | isolation source: seawater | place: Indian Ocean: South | collected 2010 | reverse complement strand
TATTAATTATATATGATCTTTAAAGAAAAATTAATATCAGGAGAATTCATAAAAAGATACAAGCGTTTTTTTGCAGATGTCAAAATTGGTAAAAATATAGTCACATCGCATTGTCCAAACACAGGCTCGATGATGGGGCTTTTAAAAAAAGGTAATAAGGTTTGGTTAAGTAAATCTACTAACCCAAAAAGAAAACTAAAATATACTTTACAAATAATAGAACATCAAAAATCAAAAGTTGGTATTAATACACACCTCACTAATAAAATTGTGTTTGACGCTTTGATTAGCAAATCAATTCAAAAATTTAAAAATTTTAAACATATTAAGCGTGAGGTAAAGTTTGGTCTTAATACTAGGTTTGATTTTTTGATTATCGAAAAAACAAAAAAAACTTTTATCGAGGTAAAAAATGTTACACTTTCTAGGCAAAAATCATTAGCAGAGTTTCCCGATGCAGTCACCGCTAGGGGCCTTAAACACATTAGTGAGTTACTAAATGCTAAGCAACAAGGGTACGAAATTTATCTTCTTTATGTTATTCAAAGAGATGATTGTAATAAATTTAAAATAGCAAGTGACATAGATCCTGAATATAACAAATTTTTATTAAAAGCCGTTAAAAAAAAATTAAATATACTCTGCTATGATTGTAAATTTTCATCAAAAGGAATAAAACTAAACCGTAAAATACAATTCAAAGTCAAATGAAAAAAAACTATATAGAAGCATTTGAAAAAACTAGACAAGCTGGAGCAGTAGCTGCGGGAGCATTAGATGAAGTGTCTAAGATCGTTAAACCAGGTATAAGAACAGATAAGATAGATAATTTATGCTATGAATATTTAAATGATCATGGTGCTTACTCTGCCCCATTATATTATAGAGGTTTTCCCAAGTCCTGTTGTACTTCAACTAATCATGTAGTTTGCCATGGAATACCCTCTGATAAAATTTTAAAAAGCGGAGATATAGTAAATGTAGATGTTACAGCTCTAAAAGATGGGTGGCATGGAGACACGAGTAGAACATTTGAAATCGGTGAAGTCTCTGTTAAAGCAAAAAAATTGGTAAAAACTACTTATGATGCAATGATGAAGGCAATTAAAATTATTAAAGAGGATATTTATTTAGGAGATATAGGTGAAACTATTCAAAGCCATGTAGAGGCTGAAGGATTTTCAGTTGTACAAGATTTTTGTGGACATGGAATCGGTCAACAATTTCATCAAGAGCCGAATATTTTGCATTATGGTAAAAAAGGAACTGGTGAGAAAATTAAAGCTGGCATGATTTTTACTATAGAACCAATGATAAATTTAGGAAAATATGAAACTAAAACTCTTAGCGATGGATGGACAGCTGTAACAAAAGATAAATCTTTATCTGCACAATTTGAACATACTATAGGTGTAACTAAAGAAGGTTATGAAATTTTTACTTTATCAAAAAATTAATGATTGAAAGATATTCGAGAAAAATAATTAAAAGTATCTGGGAGGATAAATACAAATATTCTACTTGGTTAGAAATCGAATTAGCTGCAGCTGAAGCTATGGAGAAATTCAAAATTATTCCTAAAGGTGTTGTAAAAAAAGTAAGATCAAGAGCAAAAATTAACGTGAAAAGAATATTGGAAATCGAGGAAAAAGTAAAACATGATGTAATAGCTTTTTTAACATCAATTACTGAAAGAGTTGGTAAAGAAGCAAGATATCTTCATAAAGGCATGACTTCATCGGATATCTTAGATACGTGTTTTAATTTACAGCTTAGGCAATCTGGTAAGATTTTATTAAACGATATTGATCTATTACTTGCATCAATTAAAAAAAAAGCTTTAAAACATAAATATACTTTATGTATTGGAAGAAGTCATGGTATCCATGCTGAACCGATAACATTTGGCTTAAAAATGTTATCCTTTTACCAAGAATTTTTAAGAAATAAAAAAAGATTAGAAAATTCGATTAAGGAAATTTCAACTTGTGCTATTTCCGGTGCGGTTGGAACTTTTGCTAATGTAGATCCCAAAGTTGAAAAATATGTTGCAAAAAAACTTAAACTTAATGTTGAACCTATATCTACACAGGTAATTCCAAGAGATAGGCATGCTCAATTTTTTTCCACACTTGGAATAATTGCAAGTTCAATTGAGAGATTTGCAACTGAAATAAGACATCTTCAAAGAACTGAAGTTTTAGAGGTTGAGGAATTTTTTGGGAAAAAACAAAAAGGCTCATCGGCTATGCCGCATAAAAAAAACCCAATCCTTAGTGAAAATTTAACTGGGTTAGCAAGATTAATTAGATCAAATGTAATTCCTGCCTTTGAAAATATTGTCTTATGGCATGAAAGAGATATATCCCATTCAGCAGTTGAGAGAAATATTGGTCCAGACACGACAATCGCTTTAGATTTTGCATTAACGCGATTGTCAAAAGTTGTAGAAAACTTGAATATTTATCCAAAAAATATGAAAAAAAACCTAGACATCACAAATGGAATTTTCTTTTCACAAAGAGTATTGCTAGAAATGACAAGTGTAGGTTTTTCTAGAGAGGAAGCGTATAGAATTGTACAAAAAAATGCGTTAATTTCGTGGAAAGAAAACACCTCCTTTTACAACAAAATTATCTCAGATAAAAAAATTGTAAGCAAAATACCTGTTAATAAACTTAAAAAACTATTCAATTTTAGTTATCATACGAAAAAAATTAATATAATTTTCAATCGCAGTCTTAAAAAAAAGTAATCACATGAATAAAGGTAATAAACTATATGAAGGTAAAGCGAAGATTATTTATGAGACTAAAGACAAAAATTTAGTTATTCAGCATTTTAAAGATGATGCAACTGCCTTTAATAATTTAAAAAAAGCAAAAGTTGAAGGTAAAGGAGTTTTAAATAATAGAATATCAGAATATATATTTAAGAATTTATCTCAATGTGGAATTAAAACTCATTTTATTAAACGACTTAACATGAGAGAGCAATTAATAAAAAAGGCTGAAATTTTTCCAATAGAATTTATTGTTAGAAATATAGCCACAGGCTCTTTAACAAAAAGATTGGGAATACCAGAAGGAACTTTATTAGAAAAACCTCTTTTGGAGTATTGCTATAAAAATGATGAGCTAAGTGATCCTTTAATTTCGAAAGAACATATTTTTTCATTTGGATGGGCCTCTGAAAATGACATTAATTTTATTAATAAAACCACTTTAAGAATAAATGATATTTTAACTGGGTTGTTTAGAGGAATTGGCATTAAACTTGTAGACTTTAAAATTGAATATGGAAAATCTTGGAACGCAGAAAGTGAGAAAAAAGAAATTGTTTTAGCTGATGAAATAAGCCCAGATACTTGTAGACTATGGGATGCTAAAACTGAGAAAAAATTAGATAAAGATAGATTTAGAAAAGATTTAGGAAATATAATTCAAGCCTATCAAGAAGTTGCTCGTAGACTAGGTATTATGCACGAAGAAATGAATATAAGTGAAGTTAATTTTGGAAAAACTATTCCTATTAAATTCAAAAAAAAATAAATTGAAATTTTCTGTCACAGTTACATTAAAAAAAGACGTATTAGACCCTCAAGGAAAAGTGGTTCTAAATACTCTATCAAATTTAGGCATGAGTAATCTGCTTAACATAAGACAAGGTAAGTATTTTGAAATAGAGGTTGAGGATAATGATCAAAGAAAAGCTGAAAAAAAAATTGATGAAATGTGTAAAAAGCTTTTAGTAAATTTAATAATAGAAGATTATAAAATAAATAAATTGTAATGAAATCATCTGTAATAGTGTTTCCAGGTTCTAATTGTGACAGAGATATAGCAGTTGCTCTAGAAAAAATGCAATTTAAAAATCAAATGGTCTGGCACAAAGAGACTTTTTTACCAAAGTCTGACTTAATAGTTATACCCGGCGGTTTTTCTTATGGAGACTATTTGCGTTCTGGGGCAATCGCTGGAAAATCTTTGATTATAGATGAGGTTATTAAAGCAGCTAATTCAGGATGTTTAATATTAGGTATATGCAATGGCTTTCAGATTTTGACTGAAACTGGTTTGTTACAAGGAACTTTGTTAAGAAACAAAAATTTAAAATTTATTAATAGCGATGTATTCTTAAAAGTAATAAATAATAAAACAAATTTTTCTAAAAAATATAAAGAAAATCAAATCCTAAAAATAAATATTGCTCACAATGAGGGAAATTACTTCACAAATTCAAAACATCTTGATGAGCTTAAAAAAGAAAATTTAATTGCATTTAAATATTGCGATGAAAAAGGAAATGTTAATGAGAAATCAAATCCTAACGGTGCTATTGAGAATATTGCGGGAATATTTAATTCCAAAAAAAATATATTAGGAATGATGCCTCATCCTGAACGGATGGTAGATGAGGTTATCTCTAATAAAGATGGAATAAATTTATTTTCAAGCTTAATTAATTAATTATGGAGATAACAGAGAAAGTAATTGATAATCATGGTCTCAAACCTGAGGAATATAAAAAAATTCAAAAACTATTAAAAAGAAATCCAAATTTATTAGAATTGGGAATTTTCTCAGCAATGTGGAATGAGCATTGTTCATACAAATCTTCGAAAATACATTTGAAAACATTGCCAACTAAAGGAGAATATGTAATCCAGGGCCCAGGTGAAAATGCAGGTGTGATAGACATTGGAGATAATGATGCTATTGTTTTTAAAATTGAAAGTCATAATCACCCCTCATATATTGAACCTTATCAAGGTGCAGCTACTGGTGTAGGTGGAATACTAAGAGATGTTTTCACCATGGGAGCAAGACCATTAGCATTACTTAATTCAATTCACTTTGGATCATCTTCGCATCCTAAAACTAAAAATTTACTTAATGGGGTAGTTTCAGGAATAGGAGGATACGGTAATTGTATAGGCATTCCAACTGTTGCAGGTGAGACAAAATTTGATGAAACTTACAATGAAAATATTTTAGTAAATGCGATGGCGGTTGGTCATGCAAAAAAGAATAAAATATTTTATTCTAAAGCAAAAGGTATCAATAAATCAGTAGTATATGTTGGCTCAAAAACCGGTAGAGATGGAATTCACGGCGCTTCAATGGCATCAGCCGAGTTTGACGAAAATTCAGAAGAAAAAAAACCAACTGTTCAAGTTGGTGATCCATTCACTGAAAAATTACTTTTAGAAGCATGTTTAGAATTAATGAAAGACGACTCAATTATTTCAATCCAAGATATGGGAGCAGCTGGTCTTACTTCTTCTAGCGTAGAAATGGCATCTAAAGGATCTTTGGGCATAGAACTATATTTAGATAAAATTCCATGTCGTGAAGAAAAAATGACTCCATACGAGATGATGTTGTCAGAAAGTCAAGAGAGAATGCTAATAATATTAGAGGATGGTAAAGAGGAAAACGCAAGAAAAATATTTGAAAAGTGGGACTTAGATTTCGTAGTAATCGGTAAGACTAATAATACAAATAATCTAACTTTAATATTGAAAGATCAGATTAAAGCAAAAATACCAATTGAAGCTTTGGCGTCAAAAGCCCCTATTTACGACAGAAAGTGGAAAAAAAAAGTTCTTTCTAAAAAGAAAATCGATTTAAAAAAACTTAAAAAAATTAAAATTGAGGAAGCTTTTTTTAAAATTTTATCATCTCCAAACCATTCTAGTAAAGATTGGGTCACTAAGCAATACGATCAAATGGTAATGTGTGATACTGTATTAAGATCTGGATCAGATGCTGCTGTTATAAGAGTTCACAAAAAAAAGAAGGGAATAGCTGTAACGGTAGACTCATCAGCTCACTATTGTAAATCTCATCCTTTAACTGGTGGAAAACAAATAGTGTGTGAAAATTATAGAAATTTAATTTCAGTAGGCGCGCAACCTATGGCAATTACGAATTGTCTAAATTTTGGAAATCCAGAAAATTCAGAAGTTATGGGAGAATTTGTCGAATGTTTAAAAGGAATAAAAGAAGCTTGTGAGTTTTTAAATTTTCCAGTTGTTTCAGGCAATGTTTCTTTTTACAACGGTACAAATAAAAAAAATATATACCCTACTCCGGTCATAGGAGGAGTTGGTTTAATCAAGAAAATATCTAATACTATGAATCATTTTTTTAAAAAAAATAATAGTTTAATTATATTGATTGGAAAAACATTTGGGCATTTAGAACAGAGCTGCTTTTTAAGAGAAAATTTCTCTATAAATGAGGGACTTCCTCCAGAGATAAATTTGCTTAATGAGAAAAATAATGGAGATATCGTTTTAAAACTAATTAATGAAAAATTGTTACTATCTGTGCACGATGTTTCCAGCGGGGGTCTTCTAATAACTTTAAGTGAGATGTCTATGAAAACAAACTTTGGTTGCTTAATAAAAAAACCAAAATCTTTGACAAATCATCTCAAATTTTTCTTTGGAGAAGATCAAGGAAGATATGTTATTGAAGTAGAACAAAAAAACATAAAAGAAGTTGAAAATTTACTAAAAAAAAACAATATTTTTTTTGAAATAATTGGAAATACACAAAAAAATTTTTTTGAAATTTCTGGAGAGATGAAAATTCATATTAAAGAACTATCAAAAATTAACAATAAATGGTATAATAATTTTTAAATGCCTTTACCTTTAGAAAAAATTAAAAAAATGATAAAAGATGAAATTCCAGATGCCTCAATCGAAATAAAAGATTTGATGGGTGATAATAATCATTATTCCGCAAAGATTAGATCAAAATTATTTAATAATCTTTCCAAGGTTGATCAACATAAACTTGTATACAAATCTTTAAAAGGTAAAATGGGCACTGATTTACATGCGCTCTCAATAATTACAGAAGGAAAATAATGGAAACAAAAGAATTAATAAAAAATATGATTGAAGAAAATGACATTTGTTTATTTATGAAAGGAACTCCTGACTCTCCGCAATGTGGTTTCTCAATGGCTGTTGTAAATATTCTTAAGCACATGAGCGTAAATTATAAGGGTATAAATGTTCTTGAAAATGACCACTTAAGACAAGGAATTAAAGATTATAGTGATTGGCCTACTATTCCTCAACTTTATGTCAAGGGTGAATTTATTGGAGGATGTGACATTGTAAAAGAAATGTTTGAAAAAGGTGAACTAAAAGAATTATTTCAGAACAAAAAAATATCTTAATGAGGCAGTATATTTACAAAACACTAATTGCTATAATCGCAATTATTGTTGTTTTTGAATTTACTATAGGAAAAGAAATTTCAAGAATTAATGAAAAGATTGATATATTCGGTTCAGCTGAAGGTAGAAAAAAAATTATCACTTCTTTAAAAAAAGAGATTAAAAAAGCCAACGAAAAAGAAAATTATCTTAATGATGAAGAAAAAAAATTGATCAAGAACTTTATTAAAAAAATACAAAAAGAATTAGAACTAAAAAACTAAGTGCATTTAAAAACTTTTGCAACCACAATATCTTCATTGGAAAAATTAATTTTTATAGTTTCTTGATGTATATTTTTACATCTACTTGGTAAGCCTTTTTTAAGACCCCTTTCCATTAAAACTACATAAAATGGTCTTTTATTCTTTTTGTGTAAATTTCTAAAATTTATAAAACAAGTATTTTCATTATTTAAGAAAGCTTTAATAGAATTATTTCTATTAGAGATAATACATCCATCCGAAATATAATTTTGATTAAAATAATCAGATATTTTTCTGCTAGATATGCCCCAATAATCTTTTTCAAAACTTTCATTTATATTTGTAAATAATGAAAAATTATTTAACCATAAATAGTTGTAAGGATAAATTTTAATATTTTGAAAAATAAAAAGAATTATCAAAAATAGCAAAAGATACCGTACAAGTTTTTTTGAAAAATAAAATAAAAAAATCAAAGAAATGATAATTATAATAGGTACTAAAAATAAAAGGTGCCTGATTTCATCGTATAAATTTACGTTTAATAGAATTAAAAATAATAATATAGATAATAAAGATATCGATAATGAACCTAATAATATTAATTCCAATTTGTTCATGAATAATTTTTTTTCAATAATGGGGAATAATAAGATTCCAATTAAAATAATGATCGGTAACTTAAAGAAAAGCCAAATTGGAATGTATGAGGAAGGTAGATTTTGTGCTTTCATACAAGTACCAAGAGTAATTGTGCAAACTGTTTGTATGTGATTTCCCATGTACTTAATCGAGTCAATAACTAAAAGAGGATTTTCCCAATAATTAGGGTGAAATATAAAAAAAGTAAAAGCTAAGACTATAGAAAATAAAATTATTTTTCTTAAATTTTTTTTTAAGAATTTTAAAATCGGATAACGAATTACATTAATCGAAGTGAAGAAAAAAATTAAATATACAATAAAGATTAGTATACCGGAAATTCTTATTGAAAGTAAAAATCCAGTAAAAAAACCCAATAAAGATAAATCTATAATATCAATTAATTGTTTTTCAAAAAAAGAAAATGAAATTTTTATTATATAATATGTACAGATTAACCAAATAGACATGAATGGAATATCTAATGTATTAAATAAGCTATGACCTAATAGATAAGGATATAGAAGATAAAATATTGTACTCAAGTTTGAAAAAAATTCGTCTTTTGAAATCAGTTTTATTATTTTTTTGAAAAATATTCCAGAAACACAAAATAAAAATACGATAGCTGGATGTTTTATTATTAAATTATTTTCATGAAATATATTCATATTTTGAATTACAAATTCTGAAAATAAAGCAAATGGTACTGAGAATAATTGAAATCCTATTCCATAAAAGTTTTGACCAAAATCTTTGAATTGAATTTCATAATTTGTTCCCAAAAGGTAATTAGAGTAAATCTTTTTATTATTAAGCCATACATCATAATGATGTGGTTCATCATGTGAAATTCCAACATTTAGGGATGCAATTGACATTATTACAAAATAGAAAAATAGAAAAAAATAAAACAAATAATTTGAATAATTTTCTTTCATTAATTATTTTTTTTTAAGAAAACAGATATTAGAATCTTTTAAATTTCCTTTGTGTATTGATATTTTTTTTAAGTTTTCGTGTAAATATCTTTGAAAACTCTTTTTTAAAATCTTTGACTGAAATAATTTTTTTTTATTTAAATATTCTAACATTTTATTAATTTTAATATCTTTTGTATCTCTGTTATAATCATTATAATTAGGTAACATATAATCTTCAATTATGTAAAAACCCCCTTTTTTAAGATAAAAAAATAATGATCTAAATGCTATAAGCATATCTTTAAGTTGGTGAGATCCATCGTCAATTATTAAATCAAAAAAATTTTGATTTTTATTTGTAATTATTTTTTTTAGCATTTTTTCTTGTAACTTTAAGTTAGTAATATCTAAACCAAAAACTTTTATATCTTTAGAATAATATTTAAAATTTGAAATATTTATATCAAAGCAAAATATTTTAGATTTTACAAAATATTTTTTGAATGCTGCTGCTGACCCGCCAGCATACGAACCAATCTCTAAAATATTGAGTTTTTTATTTTTTAACTTCTCCAAATGCTTAGAATAAAATTTTGCATAACCGTGTCCAGTTTTATTTGTATTTTTAAAGATGTTAGCTTTATCGCTTCCGTAGTTAAAAAATAGTTCGTCTAAATTACTGGAATTAATCTCATCTAGATCAATATTATTTTTTTTTTTAATAAGATATATTATTTTTCGTTTAAAAAGACTTAGAAAATTCAACTATCTAGAATAATATTCTATGACTAAATTAGGTTCCATAACAACTGGATAAGGAACTTCAGAAAACTTTGGTTTTCTAACTAACTTGGCCGTTTTGTTTTTATTATCTAACTGAATATACTCTGGGACGTCTCTCTCTTTACTTTGAAGAGATCCGTCAATAAATGTTAATTTTTTTGATTTTTCTCTTACCTCAATTAAGTCAGTATCTTTAACAAGATAGCTAGAGATATTAACTCTTTTCTTGTTCACCTTTAT
>MDTA01133124.1_pt1 | contig 10033 bp, 9 predicted proteins | sample 811151 | NCBI WGS metagenome assembly MDTA01 (sample SAMN05326648, study PRJNA326480) | marine metagenome | isolation source: seawater | place: Indian Ocean: South | collected 2010 | reverse complement strand
TTGGAAAAATACTTCTCCTTGGGAAAGATCTAAAATTATAAGAAAGATATCAGATTTAATAAGAAAAAGAGTTGACGTTCTCTCAAAATGGTTAACACTTGAAGTAGGAAAGCCATTAACAGAAGGACCTGGTGAAATAGGTGGTGCAGCTGATATCTTCGAGTGGAATTCTGAGGAAACTAAGAGGATTTTTGGAGAAATAAATCAAAGTCGTTTTCCTAATACAAAAATCCACGTAATATATCAGCCTGTCGGTGTCGTAGCAGCTTTAGTTCCATGGAACTTTCCAGTTATTTTAGCTTCAAGAAAAATTTCCACAGCATTAGCAGCAGGTTGCTCTGTTATAGTAAAACCTGACGTAATAACTCCAGGCAGTGTCATGGAAATAGTTGATATTTGCAGAGAGGCAGGTGTGCCTCCGGGAGTAGTAAATCTTTTATCAGGAGATCCTGCAGGAATCTCTGAAGAATTGATTAAATCAGATATAATAAAGAAAATTTCCATAACAGGTTCAACACGTGTGGGAAAATTAATATTAAAACAAGCTGCAGATAAAGTTCAAAGAGTAACAATGGAACTCAGTGGTCATTCTCCTTTTATTGTTTTCGATGATGTTGATTTAAATAAAGTTACAGATATGGCAATCACATCAAAATTTAGAAATAATGGTCAAGTTTGTATTTCGCCGAACAGATTTTATATTCATGAAAAAAAAAAAGATGAATTTGCAAATTTGATGATCGAAAAAACTAAAAAGTTAAAAATTGGTAATGGTATGGACAAAGATACTTTGCTTGGTCCTTTATGTACAAAACAAAGGTTGGAAGGTGTAGAAAAACTCGTTGAAACAACAAAAAAAGAAGGTGGTAAAGTTTTATTAGGAGGAAAAAGAGCAGCAAATTTTAATAAAGGTTATTACTATGAACCAACAATTTTTGACAATATTAAAGATAACTTCACTATAATGAAAGAAGAGCCTTTTGGTCCTATTGTTCCAATTTTAACTTTTAAAAATTTTGATGAAGTTATGAAAAGAGCAAATGATAATGATTTAGGTTTATGCAGTTATGTTTATACATCAGACCTAAAAAAAGCAAATAAAGCATCTGAACAACTTGAGACTGGTTGTGTTGCAGTTAATACACCAGTTGTTGCAGTAGCGGAGGCTCCTTTTGGAGGAATTAAGCAAACTGGATATGGTAGAGAAGGTGGGTCAATGGCAATTAAGGATTACTTAAATATCAAATACACTCATTTTGGCATTTCATACGAATGAGAAAAAATAAATTAAAACAAATGTTTAAAGAAGGTAAGCCAATTCTTAATGGTTGGCTTCAAATTCCAAGTGCTTTTTCAGCCGAGGTGATGGCTCATCAAGGCTGGGATTCATGTACGATGGATATGCAGCATGGAGTAATAGATTATTCTAATGCTTTAAATATGCTTCAAGCTATATCAACAACAAATGTTACTCCGCTTGCAAGAGTTAATTGGAATGAACCCGGTCAGATAATGAAAATTTTAGATGCTGGATGTTATGGTATAATTTGTCCAATGATAAGTAATAGAAGTGAGGCTGAGAGTTTTGTCAAAGCTTGCATGTATCCACTAAAAGGCTATCGTAGCTTTGGACCAATTAGAGGTTTATTATACGGTGGTAACGATTACGCCGAAAATGCAGATAATGAAATATTAAAACTTGCAATGATAGAGACAAAAGAGTCTTTAGAAAAGTTAGATGAAATTTTAGATACACCAAATTTAGATGGAATTTATATTGGACCAGCTGATCTAAGTCTAGCATTAGGTGAAGAGCCAGGATTTGATAGATCGGAAAAAACAAAAGCTTACAAAGAAATTTTAAGGATCTTGGAGTCTGCAAAGAAGAAAAATTTACTAGCTGGAATTCATAATGGAACAGTAGAATATGCTCAAAAGATGATTTCCAAGGGTTTTAATCTTGTTACAGTAGGTTCTGACCAAAGATTCATGAGCGCTGGCGCTAAAGATGTAATTGATGCAATTAAGGGTAATAAAAAGGATCCTCAGTCAAAAGGGTATTAATTTAAGTGATTTATTATGTCTATATGCTCAAAACAGTGGGCAATAAACCAATTACATATGTAGGTTATACAAACAATTTAACAAAAAGAATCAAGCTTCATAATTTAGGTAAAGGAGCAAAGTTTACTAGAGGAAGAAAATGGAAGCTAATTTATAAAGAAAAATATAAATCAAAAAAAGAAGCAATTTCTAGAGAATATTATATAAAGAACAACAGAACGTTTAGAAAAAAATTAAAAAAAAAATTATTGTGAAAATAGGAATTTTGTTACCTTACAAAGAAAATTTTTCACCGGAATATCCCGGGGCAGTTTCATTATTTGTAAACGAAACATCTTTAAATAGTAAATACAAAAAAAAAATTGTAGTTTTCGGCAATACAAATTTTAAAAAAAAATTTAAAATAAAATATATAAATATAAGCCTAAGTAAAAATTTATTGTCTAGTCAAACAAGAAATTATGTAAATAAATTTATTAATTTTCAAAAGAAATATAAATTTTCAATAATAGAAGTTCATAATAGACCAATTTATATTAAATATTTATATAATGAAATTCCAAATAATATTTTTTCTTTATTTTTTCATAATGATCCTCTTTCAATGGACGGGTCTAAAACTGTAGATGAAAGGAAAAAACTTTTAAAAATTTGTTATAAAATAATTTTTAATAGTAATTGGTCTAAGAAAAGATTCCTAGAAGGTCTCGAAAATAAATTTGTTAATAGTAACAAATTGGTTGTTTTTTTCCAATCAGCAAAAAAAGGGAAATTATCTATCATTAAGAAAAAGAAAAACTGGATAACTTTTGTAGGTAAATTAAATAGTGCAAAAGGTTATGACATATTTGCTAAAACTATAAAAATTGTTCTTAATAAGTTCCCTTCCTGGAGAGCTAAAATAATTGGAGATGAAAAGAGAGAGAAAATTCATTTAAATCATAAAAATGTTGATTTACTAGGTTTCCTAAATCATGAAAATGTTTTACGTATTTTCAAACAAACTAGCATAGCTGTTGCGTGCTCTCGATGGGAAGAGCCATTTGGCCGAACTAGTTTGGAAGCATCTGCTAATGGATGCTCTGTAATTATAACTAATAAAGGCGGGCTACCTGAAACAGTAACTAACGCTAGAATTCTTCCAAAATTAAATGTTAAAGAATTAAGTAAAGAAATTATAAATTTAATTGAAAAAAATTCACTTAGGAAAAAATTACAAACTTTATCAATTAAGAATTTTTACCTGACGCACACTTTTGTAACTAGTAAGATTGATAAATATAGAGATGAAAAACTACAATTAAATAAATCATTTTTTCTTAAAAAATCTAAAAAATCTTTACGTATCCTTCACATTACTAATTTTAACGAAAGATTAGACGGCAGATTATTTTTTAACACAGGAAGAAGAATAAATAACGGATTTATTAGGCAAGGTCATAGTGTTCTAGGATTTAGTGACCGTGATATTCAAAAATACTATAAATCATTGAATGATATAAAGGGTGCTAAAACTCTAAACGATAAACTTAAAAAAACTTGTTATAATTATAAGCCTGATCTAATTATTTTGGGACATGCAGACCTTATATCTAAGGATCAAATATCTGAACTGAAAGAGGATTATCCAAATACTAGATTTTCTCAGTGGTTCTTGGATCCTTTAAATAAAAAAGGTCCAGATTTCCAGAGAAATAAAGATAGAATTTTAGACAAAATAAAAGTTGTAGACTCAACTTTTTTAACAACAAGTCCAGACGTATTAAGCTTCCTTAAAGATAAAAAAAGTTTTTACATACCAAATCCAAGCGACAAATCTTTTGAAACTCTAAATAATTTTAATAAATCTTGTAATGTAGACGTCTTTTTTGCATTAAGTCACGGTGTTCATAGAGGTGTTCTTAAATCTGGTAAAATTGATGATAGAATACTTTTTTTAAATAAACTGAAGTCAACGACACCTAACGTAAAATTCGACATATATGGTATTGATAAGGTCCAACCTATTTGGGCTGATCATTATTTTAAAACAATAAGTAATGCCAAAATGGGATTAAATTTGAGCAGGGGAGAAGCCATTAAATATTATAGTAGCGATAGAATAACTCAAATTGTTGGAAACGGTCTAGTTTGTTTAATCGATGAAAAAACAGATTATCAAAATTTCTTTAGTAAGAATGAGATGGTTTTTTATAAATCTATAAGTGACTTAGCTGAAAAAATAATAAAAATATCTTCAGATGAAAAACTAAGAAAAAAAATTGCAAAAAATGGAAAAAAAAAGTACATGAAATATTTTAATTCTGATCTTGTATCTGAATATATTATAGATAAAACTTTAGATATTGAGTCAAAAAAAGATTATTTATGGGAAAAATAAAAAAAAAAGTTGCTTTAATATTTGGTATCACAGGTCAAGATGGATCATATTTAGCAGAATTTCTCTTAAAAAAAAATTATACAATTCATGGAGTAAAACGAAGATCTTCTAGTGCGAATACTGAGAGAATTGATCATTTATTCGATAGTGTAAATTTTTCAAATAAAAATTTTTTTATTCATTATGGTGATATTTCAGATGGAACAAGTACATTAAATATAATTAATAAGGTTAAACCAGATGAAATTTATAACCTTGCAGCTCAGAGTCATGTTAGAGTGTCGTTTGATATACCTGAATATACGGCTGATGTTACTGCGATTGGCGCTTTAAGAATTTTAGAGTCTATAAGAATTTTAAAATTAAAAAAAACTAAATACTACCAAGCCTCAAGCTCTGAAATGTATGGATTGTTAGAAAAAAGAAAATCTTTAAATGAATTAACTCCATTCCACCCTAGGTCCGTTTATGGAATATCGAAAGTTTTTGCTTTTCATGCAGCGGTTCATTACAGAGAAGCATATGGAATATTTGCCTCTAATGGGATTTTATTTAATCATGAATCACCAAGAAGAGGTCCAACTTTTGTGACCAAAAAAATTGTTCAAGGTTTAGTAAGAATAAAAAAAGGTTTACAAAAAAAACTAACTTTAGGAAATCTATATGCGAAGCGTGATTGGGGTCATGCAAAAGATTATGCAACTTCGATGTGGAAAATTCTTCAGTACAAAAAACCTGATAATTGGGTGATTGCAACTAATAAAGAAACCACAGTAAAAGATTTTGCAAATCGTGTAGCAAAAAAACTTAATTTAAAAATAAAGTGGACAGGAAAAGGAATAAATGAAAAAGCGGTTAATTTAGATGACAAACGAACAGTTATTGATATAGATAAAAAATTTTTTAGACCGACAGAGGTGGATTTTTTAAGAGGTGATTTTTCAAAGGCAAAGCGTCTCTTGAAATGGAAACCTGCTCACACTACTGATGACTTGATTGAGGATATGATATCATCGGAATTACAAGATTTTTAATGCATAATAAATTTTTTTATCCTCTCCTTGAAGATCCTTATAGAAAAAAAGATTTAAATAATGCTATTAAGGTAATTAAATCTGGTAGATTGACAATTGGAAAACACACTGCAGATTTTGAAAAAAAGTTTACTCAAAAATTAAATTCAAAGTTTTCTTTGATGGTAAATTCTGGTTCTTCAGCAAATCTTCTAGCACTACAATGTCTCGTAAACCCTTATAGAAAAGATAGACTTAAAACAGGAGACTCAGTTCTGATACCTTCTGTGTGTTGGTCAACATCACTTTGGCCAATTATACAATCAGGGTTAAAACCAGTTTTCGTAGATGTAGACTACAAAACGTTAAATATAAACATCGATGATTTGATTAAAAAGATTAATAAAGGAACTAAAGCTTTAATGTTAGTACATGTGCTAGGGAATTCGTCTAACATGCTTGATTTATGCAAAATTATTAAGAAAAATAAAATTATTTTAATAGAGGATACATGTGAGTCTCTTGGTTCAAAATTTAAAAACAAATATTTGGGAACTTTCGGAGATTTTTCGTCTTTTTCATTTTATTCATCACACCAAATTTCCTCAGGAGAAGGTGGAATGATAACATGTAGAAATTTAGAAGATTATGAAATTTTAAAATCTCTCAGAGCACATGGCTGGTCAAGAGGGCTGAAAAATGAAAAAAAAATTGCAAAAAAAAATAAAAATTTAGACTCAAGATTTATATTTTTTAACTCCGGATTTAATTTAAGGCCAACTGATATTTCAGCATCTATTGGACTAAGTCAATTTAAAGATTTAGATAGGTTTATATCTATAAGAAATAAAAATAGAAATTTAATAGTAAATTCTTTAAAAAGAAGCAAAATTATTAAAAATAAATTTATTTTTATTGAGGCTAATAAAAATGTAAAACCTTCTTGGTTTGGTATTCCCATATTAATCAAAGATAAAAAAAATCGAGTTAAGTTTGTTAAAAAACTTGAGAAAAATGGTATAGAAACAAGGCCTATCATTAGTGGAAATTTTTTAAAACAACCGGCAATTAAAAAATACAATCTTTTGGGAAATAAAAAATTTATAAATGCAGACATTATAAATGACCAAGGTTTTTTTATTGGCTTACCAACAAGAAAAATAAGTAATACCTATATTAATCGAATAGTTAAAACTTTTGAAAAAAGTATCTAAAAAAATAATTGGAATAACTGGAGCCAATGGAGCTTTAGGAACTGCATTTATAAAAAAATATAAAAAGAATTTTATTTTTAAAGTTTATAAAAAAAAGATTGAGGATCAAAAATATTTTAATTATTGGATAAAAAAAAACTACAATATAGAAATATTTATTCATTTAGCAGCTATTTCCTCTATTGAAGCTTGTAATAAAAATCCAAGAAAAGCTTACTTTGTTAACTATCATTCTGTAATAAAGATATTAGATATATTAAACAAAGAATTGAAATCTTTAAGATTTTTTTTGTTTTCTTCTACATCACATGTTTATAAACCTTCTTTTAAAAAAATATCCGAAACAAAAAAAAGATTACCATTATCAATTTATGGTAAGTCAAAAAAGAAAACTGAGGATTACATAATAAAGAATAAAAAAAAATTTAATTTCAAAGTTGGTATAACTCGAATATTTAATTTTTATACTTCAAAACACAAAAGGGGATTTTTTATTCATGATATTAAAAAACGATTAAATAAAAATTATAAGAAAATTATCTTAAAAAAAGTAAATACGGATCGAGATTATATAAATATAAATCAGTTATGTGAGATCATATTTTTTGTGATTAAAAAAAAAATTGATACACCCTTAAATGTAGGAAGTGGGATGTCAATAAATTTAATTAATCTTACAAAAATGCTAGCTCGGATAAATTCTCAAAAAAATATGATAATTTTTGAAAAAAGAAAATATCCTGGCTTTATAGCAAATATAAATCTTTTAAGAAAATTCGGTTACAAAAGAAAAATAAAAAAATTTTATATAAAATGAAAAAAATTATTATTTTTAGAACAGACAGACTAGGTGATTACATAATACATTCAAGGCCTATATATGAGATAAAACAAAAATATGATGACTCATATATCGTAGTAGTTTGCTCTAAAATAAACAAAAAAATTTTGAAAGAAGTTAATTACATAGATGAATTAATTGAATTCAATAAAACCGACACAATTTTCAAAAAAATTAAAACCTTTTTTTATATTATTAAGGCTTACTATCATGCAATTTTTGTTCTAGATGGTAAAAATTTTTCATATTTATGTAATATTTTTGCGAGAGCTAAAAGAAAATATGGATTGCTATATCAGTCAAAGAAAAAATTTTTTTTTGATTTCAAATCTTATAAACCTTCTAAATTGTATGCGTTTTTATTTTTTAATAAGACCGAATTATTTACTAGTAGGAAATATTTGGTGGCGTCTGAAAATCTTTGTCAAAAATACTTAAATTTATTTAACGAACTAAATCTAGATCTTACAATACAAGACAAATATATTTTTCAATCGCCTAAAAAAATTAAGTCTGAATTTAATACTTTAGCTTCAAAACTAGATTTAAAAAATTACATAATAATACATCTAGACGAAAAATGGCAAGATATAAAAGATATCAAAACTGGTTTATCAACATCACTGACTAATTTTCAAAAAAAAATTAACAAAAAAATAATAATAACTGCTTTTAATAATGATTTTGATTATTTCAAAAACATTAAAATAGATTTTCCATATTATAATTGTGTGAATAGCGATTTTAAAAATGTTAAAATTTCAAACATTACAATTCTAGATAATATTAATATTTTTATGTTTGAGAGATTTTTGAAGTTTTCAGATTTAAACATAAGTTGTCACTCAGGTTTTGTAGCTCAAGTCAGTGGTGCTAATGGATCAAAATTATTAGATATAATAAATGAAGCAGATCATGAATGGTACTCGTGTTGGAAACCTATGAATACTAGTCATAACTTTACATTTAAGTCATTTAAAAGTGGATTAAATAAAAAATCTAATGAAATATTTAATGAGATAATAAGTTTTTTGTAAAATTCTTAATAATTTTTATTATCATTTATTTACTAAATTATTTAGAGCGTTATTCTTAAATAAATCAGCTTCTTTTATATATCTTCTAACCATATCTACTGATTTATGACCTGTCATTGCCATAATATTTCTTTCATTAGCGCCTAACTCAGCTGTAGTAGTGGCAAACCCGGATCTTAAACTATGACCTGAATATTTTTTATCATCTAAACCAGCATTAAGTGCATGTTTTTTAATTATCAATGCAACATTTTTGTCTGAAATAGGGAAGACTTTGTTGGTTTTATTTTCAACCATCCAGTTTTTTAGATGTTCTACTGGGCAATGTTCTGTATATTTAAAAAATGGAATTCCTTTAATCATACCTTCACCAGATTGATCAGATTTTGATTTTCTGACAAAAATTTTAACGCCTTCTCTCACAAATTCCACATCATCTCTTTTAATTGAAACAAGCTCTGATCTTCTAAATCCACCTGAGAAACCTATTAATATTACTGTTTTATCTCTTAATTTTTTGAAACTACTAATTGATGACTCATCGATTATTTTTATTAATTTTTTTAGATCATTAAATAGTAAAGGTTTTTTTGCTTTTTGACGAACACCTATTTGTCTTTTTATTCCTAAAATGTTTTCAACTATAATTGGGTGTTTAGTATCTAAGTAATGGCCTTTGTATTTATGCATAACTTTGATGGATGCTAATCGTCTTTTTAATGTGCTGTATTTTGAATTTTTTGATAAATGTGTTAAGTAAAGTGAAACTGTCTTAGGGTCTGTAGGCATGTTTTTCATTCCATGTTTAGTACAAAATAAAACAAAGTCATTAAAATCGGATTTGTAAGCTCGAAGAGTATTTTTTGCTTTTGAAAGTTTTAAATTTTCTAAAGTCTCAATTTCAAGTTTTTTTATTTCGGTTGTTAAATTGCTCATAATTTCCGATAACCATTAATTATCGGAAATAATATATTAAGTGATTTTTGATGTCAATAAGTATATTTTCTTAATTCATGATTAAATTTATTCTTCCTATTGCGTTATTTATAGCTGTTGTTTACGGAATCTCTTATTTCTGGACTAATTCAGGCACAAAAGGCAAAAAAATGATAGCTTTAGGCTTAATAACAGCCCTTATAATAGGTATATCTCTCACAATTTTCCTAATATTTGACTAATGAAGCTAAAAGGTACTAAATTTCAGCGAAAAGTATGGGCTTATTTAAGGAAAATACCTCGCGGAAGGGTTAAAACCTACTCTCAAGTGGCAAAAGGCATAGGAAAACCCTTTTCTGCACGTGCGGTGGCCAATGCAATAGGAAAAAACCCCTATCCACCCAAAATCCCCTGCCATAGAGTTATAAGATCAGACGGGTCGCTTGGAGGCTATTCAGGCAAAGGAGGCATAAAAACAAAGAGATTTTTACTAAAAAAAGAGGGTATAAGGCTCTAGAATTGTTATTTGACGGGCGATCGGGTCTATT
>MDTA01041468.1_pt1 | contig 10033 bp, 12 predicted proteins | sample 811151 | NCBI WGS metagenome assembly MDTA01 (sample SAMN05326648, study PRJNA326480) | marine metagenome | isolation source: seawater | place: Indian Ocean: South | collected 2010 | reverse complement strand
TGACCTGGTCTAAACGCGTCACACAAAATATCTCTGTATTCAAAAATAGTTTTTTTTGTTTCAAGGCCATTAGGGTACATTTCACTTATGTTAGGGGCAAAAATAATTTCACAATTATTTTTTGATAACAAGTTTATATCTTGATCAAAGGTATTAGGATAATTTTCAAAATCTTTAATATCATTAAATTGTGTGGGATTAATAAATATGCTAGCTACATTTGTTCCCTCAAATTTATTTGCCTGTTTTAGAAGTGACAAATGACCTTCATGTATATTGCCCATAGTTGGAATAAGATTAATTTTTGAATTTTTTTTGGCGAAACTAGATAATATTTCTATAATTTCTGATGTTTTTCTAACTATTTGCATTTTTTTTTAGTATCTATTTGACTTATATACGATCAATTCGTAATAGGGCTCAAAAATTATTAAAAATGAAAAGAACGTATCAACCAAGCAAATTAATTAGAAAACGTAGACATGGTTTTCGTGCGAGAATGGCTACAAAAGCTGGTAGGCAGATTATAAACCGTCGTCGTGCCAAAGGAAGAGCTCAACTTAGCGCTTGATCTGGCCATATGGCCCCTCAATTATTTACTATAAAAAAACGAGCAACATTTGTCCATATCCGTGACAAAGGTGTTTTAATTCGAAGTAAAAATATTAATGTGCAGAAATTATTAAATCAAGATTTAGATGGAAAAATTGGAATTGGTTATACTGCAACAAAAAAAATAGGGAATGCGGTAAAAAGAAATAAAGCCAAAAGAATAATGAGAGAATTAGCAAAAAAAATATTGATAAAAGGTAAAACAAATACGTATTATGTGTTAATAGCCAAAATATCAATTTTAGATACCAATTATAAGGCCTTATTAGAAGAGATGGAGAACATTATAGATGTTAAATAAAATTATAACTTTTCCTGTAATTTTTTTTATACGAACGTATCAATTAATAGCATCTCCATTACTAGGTTCTAATTGTCGTTTTATGCCTACTTGTTCAGAATACGCCATCGAATCTTTGAAATCTTACGGTTTAATAAAAGGAATTTTTTTAGCAATTAAAAGAATTGGAAAATGTCATCCCTGGGGAAGCCATGGTTATGACCCTATACCTTCAAAAGAATTAGAAAATAAATGAACGAACAAAAAAATTTATTTTTAGCGATAGCTATTTCAATTGCTATAATTGTTTTTTTTCAATTTCTTTTTCCAACTCCTATAACTGAACCCATTCAAAATACAGAAAATGAAATTTTAGCACCAGCAACTTCAATTGATGATCAAAAAACTAATGTGATTGAAATAGTCAAACCAAAAAATGATGTTCTTGCAGCAAATAAACGAATAACAATAAACACTCCCTCTTTAACTGGCTCAATAAATTTAAAAGGTGCAATCTTAGATGATTTAACTCTTTCAAATTATAAAGTTAGCTTAGATAAAAACTCAGAAAATATTGACTTATTATCACCTGATGGAACAGCAAATCCGTATTATATTGAATTTGGTTGGAAAGCTCTAAACAATCAAGAATTACAACTTCCAAATTTAGAAACAGTTTGGAAATCAGACTCAACTAATCTCAGTCCAAATAGTGATGTAAAATTAAGTTGGACAAGTGATGAAAATAATACATTTACAATAAAATTTTCTGTTGATGAAAACTATATGTTCTCAATTACTCAAGAAGTGATTAATGAAGGTTCAAAAGAATTAGAAATATATCCCTATAGATTAATTAAAAGAATCAATACTCCAAAAACAATCAATTTTTTTATTTTACATGAAGGCTTAATTAGTCTTGTGGGTGATGAACTGTTAGAAAAAAATTATGATGATTTATTGGATGATTGTTCAGCAAATATTCCTGTTAAAGCAGAATTTTGTGATGAAAAGGGGCAAGGTGGCTGGTTAGGTTTTACAGACAAATATTGGATGTCAGTTTTAATCCCTGATCCTGCCGAGCCTATTAATGTTAATTATCGCCATGGAAATAATGGAAGAGATAGCTATAGAACTGGATATGTTGGGCAAATATTTAAAATACTACCTGGTCAGTCAGTAGAATATGGTGGTAGATTATTTGCTGGAGCAAAAAAGCTTGATATATTAAGTGATTATGACAAATCTTTATCAATTTCTAGTTTTACTGACGCAATTGATTGGGGTTGGTTTGCATTTTTAACTAAACCAGTTTCTTACTCTATTAATTGGTTTTTTGGTTATGTTGGTAATTTCGGTTTAGCAATTATTGCCTTTACTATTTTAATGCGATTGATTCTTTTCCCTCTGGCTCACGCATCTTTTAAATCAATGGCTAAAATGAAAAAACTACAACCAGACATGCAGCGATTGAAAGAAACATATCCAAATGACCGACAAAAAATGCAACAGGAACTTATGGCCTTGTATAAAAGAGAGGGAGCAAATCCAGTAGCTGGATGTTTGCCAATATTAGTTCAAATACCCATCTTTTTTTCATTATATAAAGTTCTTTTTGTAACTATTGAAATGTATCATGCTCCATTTTATGGCTGGATACATGATTTATCAGCTCCAGATCCACTAGGTATTTTAATTTTATTTGGTTTAGTTCCTTGGGATGTACCTCCAATTTTATCAATAATAAACATTGGTATACTTCCAATAATTATGGGTCTAACAATGTGGTTACAACAAAAGTTAAATCCAGCTCCAGCAGACCCAACACAAGCTAAAATATTTGCATTACTACCTTTTGTTTTTACTTTTGTTTTAGCTGGTTTTGCAGCTGGTCTAGTATTGTATTGGTCAGTAAACAATATTTTATCAATAGCTCAACAGTGGTTTATACAGAGAAAAATACTCGCTAAAAATGAGTAATGGAAACAAATCTCTAAATAGTTTTTTTAATTCAAATAAGTTTATTGGATCTTTTCAATCTTATAAAGAAATTAAAAATATCAATAATATTAAAAATTGTTGTTTTGTTGGCAGATCAAATGTTGGAAAATCTAGCATAATAAATGCGATTACAAAATCAAAAAATTTAGCCAAAACAAGTAAAACACCAGGTAGGACTCAGTCCATAAATATTTATATGATTAACGAAAATATTAATCTAGTTGATCTACCCGGTTATGGCTATGCTAAAGTTTCTAAAGTAATGAGGCATAATCTTGGTGTCTTAATTGAAGAATATATTATAAACCAATTAAATCTTTTGCATGTTTATGTATTAATAGATGCAAAAGTAGGTGTAAAAAATAGTGATATTGACATGTTTGATTTATTAAATGACTCAGAAAGAAATTTTTCAATAATTTTTACTAAAATTGATAAATGTTCTAAATCATATTTATTAAATTTAGAAAAATCTATGGAAAGCTTAATGAAAACTTACACAAAATATTTTAAAAAGTTTTTTTTCAATAGTAATAAAAAAATTGAGGGAATAATTGATATCCAAAAAGATATTTATACTTTATCAAAGAAAATATGAAATTTGATTTTTTATCAGAGAGTGATCAAGCGTATTTTATTCACAAAGCCTCAACATTAGTTGAAGCATTGCCGTTTATAAGAGAGCATAGTGGAGATACTATAGTTATCAAATATGGTGGTCATGCTATGGGAGATCCAAAACTTGCTAAAAGTTTCTCTAAAGACATTGGATTAATAAAAGAGGTTGGAATTTATCCTATAGTAGTTCATGGAGGAGGACCTCAAATTGCAAATAAATTAGAAATCAAAAATATCACTTCTCAATTTGTGGATGGGTTAAGAGTAACTGACAGGGAAACAGTAAAAGTTGTAGAAGATGTTTTAGCTAACGAAATAAATGCTGAAATTGTAAAAGGGATATGTGAGTCTGGTGGAAAAGCAATTGGTCTAAGTGGAAACAAAAATAACCTTTTAAGTGCAAAAAAATTAAAAGTGACAGTAAAAGACACAGACTCAAATATTGAAAAGTTAGTTGATATAGGTTTTGTTGGAGAACCAACTGATTTTAACACAAACTTAATTAAGCAACATATAGATTCAGGTGAAATTCCAGTTATTGCACCTCTTGGTATAGACTCTGAGGGTAATTCATACAATATTAATGCAGATACAGCAGCGGGTTATATAGCTGGTAAGATTAAGGCAAGTAAATTATTACTTTTAACAGATGTAGCAGGAGTATTAGATAATGAGAATAAATTAATACCCTCTATTAAACTTGAAGATGCAATTACAATAATTAAAGAAGAGTTTGTTATTGGAGGTATGAAACCTAAAATTAAAACATGTATTGAAGCTATGAGAAGAGGGGTAACTAAATCAACAATCTTAGATGGTAGAATTCCTCACTCATTAGTATTAGAATTATTTACTGAACATGGTATTGGAACCCAAATTTATTCTTAAGATATGATTAGTTTACAAAAAAAAATCAACACATGGATATTTGATCTTGATAATACACTCTATTCTGCTGATAGTGGTATATTTCAACAAGTTCATGAATTGATGGGAAAATTTGTGTCTAAACATCTAAATATAGGAATTGAAGAAGCAAAAAGTATTCAAAAAAAATATTATAAACAACACGGTACAACTTTAAGGGGGATGATGGATAATCACGGAGTTAACCCTGATCATTTTTTAGCTGAAGTTCACAAACTTGACTATTCAATTGTTGGGCCAAACCCAAAACTAAATGATGAATTAAAAAAACTTAAAGGTCGTAAAATCATATATACCAATGCAAATATGCAACACGCGCTCGACGTTTTGGAAAGAATAGAATTAGTAAATTTTTTTGATGAAATTTATGACATTAAAATGGCAAATTATATACCAAAACCAGAATTAGCTCCTTATGAACAATTGATTAATGAATTTAAAATTAATTCTGAAAGCGCAGCAATGTTTGATGATATTGCTAAAAATCTCGTTCCTGCAAAGAATGTAGGATTCACATCTATTTGGATTGATGCGGGTTATGAAAATTTTAGTGATGATATCAAAGCGTCAAAGAAATATCTTGATCATGAAACAACTAATATTACAAAATTTTTAGAAGATGTTAACAAAGGAAAAATATGAGTGATTTAAAAAAAATTATAGAGGAAGCTTTCGAAAAAAGAGATGGAATAAACTCAAATACAAAAGGTGAAATTAGAGAAAGTGTAGAAGAAACTTTGAATCAACTGGACGTTGGAAATATACGTGTTTGTGAAAAAATTAGTAATGAATGGATCGTTAATCAATGGATAAAAAAAGCTATACTTTTAAGCTTTCGATTAAATGATAACGAAATAGTAAAAGCATCACATGCAACTTGGTATGATAAAGTTCCAAGTAAAACTGCAAATTGGACTAAAGAAGATCATGCAAAAGCTGGTTTTAGATATGTTCCAGATGCCGTTGTAAGAAAATCTGCTTTCATCGCAAAAGGAGTAATCTTAATGCCTTCTTTTGTTAATCTAGGTGCATATGTTGATGAGGGTACCATGATTGATACGTGGGCTACTGTTGGTTCTTGTGCACAAATTGGTAAAAATTGTCATATATCTGGTGGTGCTGGTATTGGTGGAGTTTTAGAACCACTTCAAGCTAATCCTGTAATAATAGAAGATAATTGTTTCATAGGAGCAAGAAGTGAAGTTGCTGAGGGAGTTATAGTCGGAGAGGGTTCAGTATTATCAATGGGAGTATTTATTGGTGCATCGACAAAAATTATTGATAGGGCAAGTGGAGAAATCCATATGGGATCTGTGCCTCCTTATTCTGTAATAGTACCTGGAACTATCCCTGGGAAGATATTGACTGATGGTACTAATGGTCCAGGATTATATTGTGCAGTAATAGTGAAAAGAGTTGATGAAAGAACAAGGTCGAAAACTTCAATTAATGATCTGTTGCGCGATTGATGACTGAAATTAATTTTAATCCTGTTAAACTTACACAAGCATTAGTTAAGTGTAAAAGTATTACACCAGAAGACGATGGAGCATTACAAGTAGTCCAAGATCATCTTAGTTCTATAGGCTTTGATTGTTTACCTTTATCATTTTCTGGCAATGGATCGTATGAAGTAAAAAATTTATTTGCAACAATAGGTTCGGATGGACCTCATTTAGCATTTGCAGGACATACCGATGTAGTTCCACCAGGAAATGAAAAATCATGGAAGCATCCTCCTTTTTCAGCAATTATTGAAAATGATAAATTGTATGGAAGAGGAACTGAAGACATGAAGAGTAACATTGCATGTTTTGTTTCAGCTGCAGAAAAGTTTTTGAAAAAAAATGGTAAAAATTTTGGTGGAAAATTATCATTCATAATAACTGGTGACGAAGAAGGTGAGGCAATTAACGGAACGCCCCAAATTATGGAATGGACAAACAAAAAAAATATTAAAATAGATCATTGTTTAGTCGGTGAGCCTACATCTAATAAAAACATTGGAGATAAAGTAAAAATTGGAAGACGAGGATCAATTAATTTCTTTTTAACAGTTAAAGGTGTGCAAGGACATACGGCTAATGGGCATAGGGCTGAAAACCCAGTACATTATTTGACAAAACTTATATCAAATATTTTAGATAAACCTCTAGATGAAGGTAATAAATTTTTTTTACCAACTGCTATACAAATTCCAACATTTGATGTTAATAATTCAGCCCATAACGTAATCCCTGAATATGCAACTGCTACAATAAATATACGTTTTAATGACATTCATACGCCAGAGTCTCTAATTAATTGGTTGACTGAAGAGGTAAACTCAATATTTTCAAATAAAAAAAATGTAAGTTGCAATATAAGACATGAAATAAGTGCCCGTTCATTTTTAAATAAACCAGGAAAATTAAGTAAAATTGTATCTAAATCTATAGCTCAATCGACTGGTAGGAATGAAGAACCAGAACTTGCCACAGACGGAGGAACGTCTGATGCAAGATTTATTAAAAATTATTGTGAGGTTATTGAGCTTGGTATTAGAAATCAAACATTGCATCAAATAGATGAGTTTGTTTATTTAGATGATTTAGAAGAGCTAACTAAAATATATTTTCAAATTATAGAAAATTATTTCTATAAAAACTAATAACCTTTTTTAATAAAAACATCACTTTTTATTTTTCCTATTTTCCTAAATTTTTCAAATCTTGAATAAATATAATTAATTGAGGAGCCCACATCTGTTATAGCAGCTACATGAGGTGTAATTATAATATTTTTATGTTTCCAAAATTTATGATTTTTAGGTAATGGCTCAGTTTTAAAAACATCTAAAGAAGCATAAAAATTTGGATTTTGTTTAATATGCGCTAATAAATCCAATTCATTTAAAGCTGATCCTCTTCCAATATTAATTAATAATGATTTTTTTTTCATTTGCATAAAAAAAGATTTATTCATCATATTATCGGTTTTTTTTGTAGCAGGAAGAATTGAGACTACAATATTTGATAACTCTAGAAAATTTTTTAAGGATTTTTTATAATAAATTGGAATTGATAAATTGCTATTTTTTGTTGAATTTTTATAACCAATTACATTGTACCCTAATGATTTTAATTTGTTAGCTACATACCCACCGATGTAACCAAGACCTAGTATACCTATAGTTAATTCTTTATTTAAGGCAGTGTATCTCTCATCCAACCATATTTTTTTATTTTGTGCAATATAGTAATCTGTAAGTTTTAATTGATAATTTAAAATTTGAGATAGTACATGATTTAACATGCGCACTCTCATGTTTTTATCTTGTATTCTAATTATTGGTGTCTTTTTATAGTTAGATAATTTTAATATGTTATCTACACCTGCTCCAAGTGAAAAAATAATTTTTAAATTTGTTAGTTTTTTTAGAATTTTATCTGGTATTTTCCATACTAATGCTACATCTATCTTTTCTAATTTAATATTGTCATTTATTGTAAAAATTTTATGAGCTTTAAATTTTTTTTTTAATAATTTTAGGAATTCATCTTGATTTGGAAATGTTGCATAGAAAAAAATATTCACGAATTTTTTTTATCAATATTATTAATTATATGAAGATATTTTTTAATTACATTACCCCATAAAAAATGTTTCTCAGCTCTAAGTTTTGCATTTTGACCAAGTTTTACCATTTTTTTATTATCAGAAATTAAATTTTTCAATTCAGAATCAACATCATTTATATTAGATATAATTAATCCTGTTTTTTCATGTAGAACAGCCTCTGGGGTACCTCCAATATTTGAAGCTAAAGATGGAATACCATAAAACGCAGCTTCTAAATATGATATTCCAAAACCCTCTACAGATCTATCTCCTGTTTCATCAGTTGTTACCATAACCATTAGGTTAGTTTTTTTAAATAAATAATTTTTTTGGTTATTATTAATGTTCCCAACAAAAAGAACGTTTTTTTGAATGTTTAATTTTTCAACAATTTTTTGGAGATTTGAGAACTCTTCTCCTGCTCCTGCAATCACATAAAGAATGTTTGAATGCTCTTTCTTTAATTTTGCTATTGCAGATAAAATATATGAATGACCTTTCCTCTTTTCTAATCTTGCTAATGTAGTAATAATTGGACTGCCATTTAAATTTGAAATAGTTTTTTCTTGTAAATTAATATTATTTTGAGCTCCAGGGTATATGATAGTTATTGATTTGTTTTTTACTCCAGTTTTTATAACTAAATTTTTCGTATAATTTGAATTACAAACAATATGAGAGACTTTATTCAATGTAGAGCTTAATCTTTTTTTATAAAAAAAATTCTTAGGAATAATTTCATTCCCATGAGCAAGACAAATAGAAGTAATAGATAGTGTATTTAAGATATTTATACTTAATTCAAAACTTTTCCAGCTATCGCCTATGACACAAGTCACTTGCTTTGTTTCTAAAATCTTTTTCAACGCAGAGATTTTTTTTCTTTTACGTAAAAATTTTATTCCATCAAATCGTTTTATTTTCAGATTATTTTTAAAACTAGAGTCATAAACATAATCTTTAGTTTTCTCATATTTATCAGCTAATACTAAAACTTCATGAAATTTACTTAATTCAAGTGATAAGTTTTCAACAAGATTTTCTATACCGCCAATTCTTGGAGGATAGCATTGCGTTAAAATTATAATCATTTTTTTAACTAACTATCTTGAATTAAACATTAAGTGTATGATTAATTTGAAAAGAAAAACACTTTTTAAAAAAAACAAGATAATATTAATTTTTACAAGAATTTTAATGAATATATATGCATATTTTGCATATACTTTATGTATTTAGCCTGTTTGATTTGCATATATAAATCTCTATATAAATCTTTGAAAGGATAATAAATGATAAAAAATATAATTAATTTCTTAAACACTACTTACAAATCTGTAAATGAGTATAGCTTTGATAATGTTGACCCACATCTTGTCAGATACTTCAGAACTGAATTTGGTAAAGATTGGAAATCAGCTCTTACGGACCACTTACATAAGAAAGAGATAGAAAATGATAAAAAAGCTGCTTAGCAATTTTTTGAGAGCATTTACTTTTGATTATGATCGTGAAAAGATTGAAAAATATCTCTCTGAGTCTTCTAATACATATGAATTAGAACAAAGAATACGTGAACTGGATCAAAAAGGCAAATATACCCAGTTTTATTTTTAATTCTTTTATCAGTTAGAGAGGTGAAGTTACTTCCTTTAACCAAACCCTCTCATCTGATGTAAGAAACTGGGACAATTTATTATATACCTTTTTATGATAACCATTTAGCCAATCAATTTCAGCATTACTCAGTATAGAGGAGTCAATTAGATCTTTATCAATGGGTGCCCATGAAATATTTTCAAAATTAAGGCTATTAGAACTTTCTTCTTTAACTATAAGTATATTTTCAATACGAATTCCATATTCTCCTTCTTTATAATACCCTGGTTCATTTGACAAAATCATTCCAGATAGTAAATCTACACTGGGAAACATATTTTTTTTAGATATTCTCTGAGGAGCTTCATGAACACTTAAAAAACTTCCAATTCCATG
>MDTA01061862.1_pt1 | contig 10034 bp, 10 predicted proteins | sample 811151 | NCBI WGS metagenome assembly MDTA01 (sample SAMN05326648, study PRJNA326480) | marine metagenome | isolation source: seawater | place: Indian Ocean: South | collected 2010 | reverse complement strand
GCAACAACCTTAAGACCACCTCTTAATTTATTTACAACTAAAGTTGCTAAAGCCTCACCCTCAACATCTTCAGAAATAATCATTAAAGGTCTATTCGCTTGAACAACTGACTCTAAAAGTGGAACCATTGGTTGTAAGTTAGTTAATTTTTTTTCCACCAAAAGAACAAGAGGATTCTCAAGTTCAGTTGTCATTTTTTCAGTATTTGTTACAAAGTAAGGTGAGAGATATCCTCTATCAAACTGCATACCCTCAACTACATCTAGTTCAGTCTCAACTCCTTTAGCTTCCTCAACTGTGATTACACCTTCATTACCAACCTTCTGCATTGCTTTTGAAATCATATCACCAATTGATTTTTCACCATTTGCTGAAATTGTTCCAACCTGAGCAACTTCCTCATTTGCTTTAACTTTTTTAGATGAAGTTTTTAGTTTATCAATTACATTTTCTACAGCTTTATCAATACCTCTCTTGATGTCCATAGGGTTCATTCCAGCAGTAACATATTTTAAACCTTCGTTAACAATTGCTTGAGTAAGAATTGTTGCAGTAGTAGTTCCATCACCAGCATTATCGTTGGTTTTACTAGCAACTTCTTTGACCATTTGCGCACCCATGTTTTCAAATTTATCATCTAACTCGATTTCTTTAGCAACAGATACACCGTCTTTTGTAGTTCTTGGGGCTCCGTAAGATTTATCCATTACCACGTTTCGTCCTTTAGGTCCTAATGTAACTTTTACAGCGTTAGCTAAAGTATTAACTCCAGTAAGCATTTTTGATCTTGCTTCAGTATCAAATTTAATAATTTTTGCCATTTTGTTTCTCCTAAATGTTATTTTTTACTTTTTGAAATTCCCATTATGTCAGATTCTTTCATAATGCTGTATTCTTTACCGTCAATTTTCACGTCAGTCCCCGACCACTTTCCAAAAAGAACAATATCTCCAACTTTCACATCCATTGGAGCAACTTTTCCATTGTCATTTTTTGAACCTGGCCCCACTGCAACTACTTCACCTTCTTGAGGTTTTTCTTTCGCAGTATCAGGGATAATAATTCCTCCTGCAGTTTTTTCTTCACTGTCTAATACTTTAATAAGCACACGATCATGCAAAGGTCTAAATTTCATACGTATTTTCTCCTATAAATTTTAATGTAGTGCTGATATGGTGTGTTTTTTACTAGATTTCAAGAGGCAAAAGTCATTAAAAAACCTCGAAAATACAAGAATTTTTGATTATTAAAAGAATAGAAAGATAAATAAATTGAGAGAGCTTAGTCACCTGTCAGAAATATTTAATAAATATGACACTTTTATAATAGACCTGTGGGGTGTTATGCATAATGGGATCAAGTTAAATCCTAAAGCTATGGAAGCAATAGAAAATTTGAGCAAAAACTCAAAAAAAATCGTTTTTTTATCAAATGCCCCAAGACCTAGTCTAAAAGTAATAAATTTTTTACTAAAAATGGGAATGGATAAAAAATATTTATCGTGCGTTATGACATCTGGCGAAGCTGCAATGCGTGCAATAAATCAAAATAAATTTGGCAAAACTTTTTTTCATTTAGGTCCACCTAGAGATACTTCAGTTTATGATGAAGTCAAAGAAAATAAAACCAATATTGATAAATGTGACTTTATATTGTGTACTGGTTTGTTTGATGATTACGATAATGATTTAAATTTTTATAAAGGATTTTTAAAAAAATATATTTCTAAAAAATTAGTTTGCACAAACCCTGATTTAACTGTTCACAGGGGTGACATAGAAGAATTGTGCGCAGGTTCGATTGCAAAGGTCTTCGAGGAACTTGGTGGAAAAGTTTCATATTTTGGAAAACCTCACCCTGAAGTTTATAATTTATGCTTTGAAAAAAATGAAAAAGTCTTAGCCATTGGGGATAATTTAAGAACTGATATAAAGGGTGCAAATAATCTTGATTTAGATTGTATGTTTATTACAAGCGGCGTTCATAGAAAAGAAATGAATAAAATCTCAGATTTAAATAAACTTTCAAAAGCATACAACGTCAGAATAAATTTTTTTCAAAAAGAATTAACTTGGTAATATGAAGACTTACAATAATGCACATTTACAAAAGAAACATCGCGAAGGTGTGCTCGCAATAGGAAATTTTGATGGTGTACATTTAGGTCATCAGAAAGTTATTCTTGATGTAAAAAAAAAAGCTGTGAAAAATAAACTGCCATTTGGAATAATGACTTTTGAACCGATGCCTGTAATGTTTTTTGATAAAAGAATCAAGAGTCATAGAATTAATTCATTGCATCAAAAGGTAAATCAATTCAAAAAATTAAAAATTGATTTTCTTATAATCATAAAATTTAACAGTAAATTTTCAAAATTGTCTGCCGAACAATTCATTGAAAAAATAATATTTAAAAAAACAAAATGTAAATTTTTGTATGTCAGTAAAAATTTTAGATTTGGGTTTAAAAGAAGCGGGAGTATTAAAACACTCAAAAAATTTGAAAAAAAATTCAATTATAAAAACTTAGTCATCAAACCTTTAAAAAAGAAAAATAAATTAATTTCTTCAACCTTAATAAGAAAAAAAATAAGGGATGGACAAATTACAGAGGTTAATAAACTGCTCAATAGAAACTGGGTAATAGATGGCAAGGTTATCAAGGGAAAAAAAAGAGGTCGAAAAATAGGATTTCCAACATGTAATCTTAAAATGGGAAATTACGTAGTTCCAAGACTTGGTGTTTACGCAGTAAAAGTAAAAACTAGTGATTTCAACAAAAAAGGTATAGCTAATATTGGTTACAGACCTACTTTTAATGGTCAAAGCTTATTATTAGAAACAAATATCTTTGGAATTAATAAAAATTTATATAATAAAGTAATAAGTGTAACTTTTAAAAAATTTATTAGAGGTGAGAAAAAATTTAAAAATATTGAATATCTTAAAAAACAAATAAAAACTGATATTAAAAAGGCAAAAAATTATAATGTCTAAAGACTCATTACAATTACCAAAAACAGCTTTTTCAATGAAAGCAAGTTTACCAACCAAAGAACCGGAGATTTTGAAAAAATGGGATCAAAATAAAATTTTTGAAAAATTAAGAAAAATTTCAAAAGGAAAAGAAAAATTTGTACTTCATGATGGCCCTCCATATGCCAATGGCCACATACATATGGGTACTGCACTTAATAAAATATTAAAAGATATGATTTCTCGTTTCCATCAAATGGATGGCAAAGACTCCATATATGTGCCTGGATGGGATTGTCACGGTTTACCTATAGAGTGGAAAATTGAGGAACAGTACAAAAAAAGGAAGAAGAGCAAAGATGATGTTCCAATTAAAGATTTTAGACAGGAATGTAGGGAATTCGCTAAAAATTGGATTAATGTTCATATAAAAGAATTTAAAAGACTCGGTGTAGTTGGAGATTTTGAAAATTATTATTCTACAATGAGTTTTGAAGCAGAAGCTCAAATAGTCAGAGAGCTCGGAAAGTTTCTTTTAGATGGAAGTTTATATCAGGGTTTTAAACCTGTTTTATGGTCAACAGTTGAAAAAACTGCTCTAGCTGACGCAGAAGTCGAATATTTGGATCATACCTCAAATACAATTTATGTTGCTTTTAAAATCAAATCATCCAATAAAGACTATTTAAAAGATGCTAGTGTGATAATTTGGACCACAACCCCGTGGACTATTCCTGCTAACAAAGCTTTGGCGTTTAATAGCAATATTGAATATTCCATTTTAGAAATTGATGAGCTTGAAAATTTTAAAGAAAAGAAAATCGTAGTAGCAAAAAAATTGATTGACGCAATCGTAAAAGATTGCGAGATAAAAAAATTCAAAGAAATTAAAACTTTTAAAGGCTCAGAATTTAAAGGGGTTATTTGCAATCATCCATTTCTTAATATGAAATTTGACTATGATGTGCCAATGCTAGATGCACAGTTTGTTAATTTAGAACAAGGAACTGGGGTCGTTCATTGTGCTCCAAGCCATGGTCCAGACGATTTTAATTTATGTTTAAAAAACAATATCCCTTCGTTATATACTGTTGATAGTTCTGGTCTTTATACTAGTGAAATACCTTATTTCCAAAATACGCATATTTTTAAAGCAGATAAAATTATAATTGAAAAATTAAAAGACCAAAATAAATTACTTAAAGATGGAAAGTTAAATCATAGCTACCCACATTCATGGAGATCAAAAGCACCTTTAATTTATAGGGCAACACCTCAATGGTTTATTTCAATGAAACATAATGATTTAAGATCTAAAGCAATAAAAGCAATTAATGAAACTACTTTTTATCCTAGCAAAGGTAAAGAGCGATTACTATCTATGATTGAAGGAAGACCAGACTGGTGTGTTTCAAGGCAAAGGGTTTGGGGTGTGCCACTGCCAATTTTTATTAACAAAAAAACTAAAGAACCATTAAGAGATCAAAAAGTAATAGATAGAATCGCAAAAATTTATGAAGAACAAGGCTCAGACTGTTGGTTTTCAGATGATCCTAAAATTTTTCTTGGAGAAGATTATAATCCTGCTGATTATGAAAAATTAAATGATATTGTAGAGGTATGGTTTGATAGCGGTTCTACTCATAGCTTTGTTCTTGAAAAAAGAAAAGAACTTAAATGGCCAGCAGACATGTATTTAGAAGGCTCCGATCAACACAGAGGCTGGTTTCATTCCTCGCTGTTAGAGTCCTGCGGGACTAGGGGAAAAGCACCTTTTGAAAATATTTTATCACATGGTTTTGTTGTAGATGGAAAAGGTTTAAAAATGTCAAAATCATTAGGTAATGTAATTTTACCTGAAGATATCCTTAAAAACTATGGAGCAGATATACTTAGACTTTGGGTCGCTGCCTCCGATTATGCTGAGGATATAAGAATTGATAAGACTATATTGTCTCAGCACGCAGAATCTTACAGAAAAATAAGAAATACTTTTAGGTATATGCTTGGAAATTTGAAAGATGAATTCAATCCACAAGTTTTTCAAGAAATTAAATTTAAAGAATTTGAAGAGCTAGAGCAGTTCATATTACATAGATTATTTGAAGTTGAGCAAGCTTTTAAAGATAATTTTTATAAATATAATTTTCATAAACTTTATAAAGAATTATTAAATTTTTGTACTTTAGACCTTTCTTCATTTTATTTTGATATTAGAAAAGACACTCTTTACTGTGACAGCCTAAATTCGAAAAAAAGAAAAAACTGTGTAATTGTCATGAACATTATTTTAGAGTGCCTATTAAAATGGTTTGCACCGATATTGGTGTTTACTTCAGAGGAAATTTATAATTTAGTAGGAAAGGAAAAAAATAGTATCCATGAGAAATATTTTCCAAAAATTCCAAATGATTGGGAGAATCTAAAATTAAGCAAAAAATGGACGAGCTTGTACAAAATAAAACAAGTCGCAAATATAGCTATTGAAGAAAAAAGAGGAAAAAAAATAATAGGCTCAAGTTTAGAAGCTGATTTAACTATTTCAACTGATGAAGACAACTTTAAAATTTTAGAAGGTTTGGATTTAGCTGAATACTTTATTACTTCTAAAGCATTAAAACAAAAAACTGAAAAAAAAGGAGACTTAAAAATTGAAGTGAAAAAAGCGGAAGGATCAAAATGTCCAAGATGTTGGAAAATTTTAGAAACAAAATGTAATCGGTGTCATGAAGCAAGTTCTAATGAATAAAGTCATATTTTTAAAAAAAAATATTTTAATGTTTTCTCTGATTATTTTTATTTTCTTAATTGACAGGTATTCTAAAAACTTCATTCTTAGCAATTTAAATGCAAATCTCATTTACATTAACGATTTCATAAATTTCGATTTAATCTGGAACACTGGAATTGGATTTGGACTTTTAAGTTCAAATTCTAATTTAATATACAATACTATTTCCGCAATAGTGGGAATAGTTGTTATCGCTTTAATTCTTATTTCATTGAAATCAGACAAATTTGATCAAACTGCATTTTCTCTAATAATTGGAGGAGCACTTGGGAATTTTTATGATAGAATTTTCTTTAAAGCTGTACCAGATTTTATTGATCTTCATTATGGCAGTTTTCATTGGTTTACATTCAATATTGCTGATATTTTTATTACTATTGGGGTTATATGTTTAATAATCAAAAACTTTTTTATAAAAGATAAATAGATGAAAAAAATTTTATTAACTTTGTTTATACCACTTATCTTAATGTCTTGTGCTAGCTTTGAAGATGCTGCGAAAGTTTTGAGAAATGAAAAAATCAAATCTACAGACGAATTTTTAGTAAAGAAAAAAGAGCCGCTAGTCTTGCCTCCAGATTTTAACAAAATTCCTGAGCCAGGTTCTTTATCAAAAAAAAAAGATGGCGAAAATGAAAATAGAATTAAGAAAATTTTGAAAGTTCCGAGTACAAATAAAACAAAAAAAAATAATTCATCTTCAGTCGAGGATACTATAATTGATAGAATACGTAAGTGAAAAATAATAATTTCATATTCAAAAATAATATATATCCAAAATATTTAAGCAAAAAACTATCTAATAAATTTCATAAAAAATATTTGAAAATTGAGAAAGAAGTTTCCGACCTAATCGAAGAACCAGAAAATGTATACAACATTTTAAGTAAAGATTTCAGTCTCAATTTCAAAGTAAGAGATTTGAAAAGATTTAAAATGTATAAAAATATTGCAATTATTGGAATGGGGGGGTCTATCCTTGGAACTCATGCAATATTTAAATTTTTAGAGAAAAAAATTAAAAAGAAATTATTTTTTTTTGATAATATCGATTATGACAATACTTTAAACTTTAAACAAAATATAAATAAAAATTCTGTTCTATTTATTGTAATATCTAAATCAGGCAATACAACTGAAACGATCTCAAATTTTTTTTTTATAAATAAAATTAAGAAAAATCAAAAAAATGTTATTTTGATATCGGAAAAGCAAAATAGTGCATTATTTGAGATATCAAAAAAATACAATTTATTTTATGTTGAGCATAAATGTTTTATTGGTGGAAGATACTCAGTTTTATCAGAAGTTGGTATTTTGCCAGCTTACCTCATGGGCATAAATATTTTTTTGTTAAGAAAAAATTTAAAAAATTTTTTTTTATCAATGAAAAAAACATTACTAAAAGAAAGCAGTATTAAAATCGCTAATATCATCTATCATAAAAAATTAAAGAACCTTATTTTTTTAAATTATTCACCAAGATTAGAAAAGTTCTTGTATTGGTATCAACAACTTGTCGGAGAAAGCTTGGGAAAAAAAGGAAATGGACTTTTGCCTGTAGTTTCTCCAGTTCCCAAAGACCATCATAGTGTTTTACAATTATACTTAGATGGACCTCGGGATAAATTATTTCATATTTTTAGTTTAGAAGAAAGCACGAAAAAGAAAATTAAGTTTAAAAAAGTTTCCAAAAAAATAAATTATCTTTATAACAAAGATCTTTTAAAGATAAAAAATGCGCAAAAAGAGGCACTCATTAAAACTTTAAAAATCAATAAAATTCCTTTTAGAGAACTTAAAATAAAAAAATGTGATGAAGAAACTTTAGGTCAATTATTCTCTTATTTTATTTTAGAAACCTCAATTGTTGGAAAAATATTAGATATCGATCCATTTGACCAGCCTGCTGTAGAACAAGTAAAAAAACTTACTAAAATCATACTTGGTTAAATTTTCCAAAGATAATCTTAGATCGTCCATATTGTCGTATCATTACAATATCTAAAATTTTTTCAAGTTCATCACGAGAATTTTTCTCACGATGAATAATAACAATATGTTTATCATTAAAACACTTGTTCTTATTTAACTTTTCTAAGATTTTTACAAAATTGTTTTCTTGGAAAGGAGGATCAAAAAAAAAAATATCATATTTATATTTAAAAAAATTATTAGAATTTTTAATTTCTTGATTGAAAACTTTGGCTTGGTCAGTAATTGAAAAATTAATCAAATTTTCTTTCAATAGATTTATTATTTTTTGTTCTTTCTCAACAAATGTTACATTTTTAGCTCCACGGGATATACATTCTATTCCAAAAGATCCTATGCCTGAATACAAGTCTAATATTTTTGATTTATTAATTTGAATTTCAATTTTGTTAGAGTGTTTTAAAATATTAAAAATATTTTCTTTTACCACATCTTTTAAGGGTCTAGTAATTTTTGATTTTGTAAATTGTATTTGTCTACCTCTAAATTTACCGCTAATTATTCTCATTTTAATTTATTATCTTCCAACCTATATCTTTTCTGAAAAAACCAGATTTCCAATTAATTTTTTTTATTATTTTGATAATATCTTTTCTTACTTTAGCTAGATTATGTCCAACAGATGTAACATTTAGAACCCTACCACCAACTGTGAAAATCCTATTTTTGACAATTTTAGTTCCAGCATGAAAAATAAAACTATTTTTTTTTAATTCTAAATTGTTCAGATTATTTATTCTCAGATTTTTCTTGTACTTTCCTGGATAACCTTTTGAACATAAAACAATTGTCATACTTTTTTGTTTTCGCCATTTAATCTTAATATTTTTTAAGTTGTCGTTAATAGTATTTTTAATAATTGAAAGTAAATCTGTTTTTAGCCTTGGTAATATTACTTGACACTCAGGGTCTCCCATTCTTACATTATATTCTATCAAATAAGGCTCATTGTTTTTAATCATCAAACCTACATATAAAATTCCTTTGTAAGGTTGTTTTTTTTTCCTTAGTGCGGTTAAAGTTGGCTTAACAATTTTTTCAACAATTTTTTTTTCCAATTTTTTATTGACGATAGGTGCCGGAGAATATGCACCCATTCCTCCTGTGTTTGGCCCTCTATCTTTTTCTCCTACACGCTTGTGATCTTGCGCAGATCCAAAAAATTTAAAACTATTTTTGTCTACCACTAAAAAATAGCTTAATTCATCACCTTTAAGAAATTCCTCTAAAACCACTTTTTTTGAAGATTTAAACTTTCCTTTAAAGATTTCATCTGAGACAGTTAAAACCGCTTTTTTATTTTTACAAATAGCTACTCCCTTTCCAGCGGCAAGGCCATCTGCTTTTACAACTACTGGAAAATTGCTAATTCTTAAAAAATTCTTTACATGATTAATAGTTGTACAAATTTTAAAATTTGCAGTGGGTATTTTATTAGCCTTACATAAATTTTTCATAAAAGCTTTCGACCCTTCTAATTTTGAAGCGTATTTATTTGGCCCAAAAACTTTTACTTTTTTTTTATTTAGGAAGTTCACTAATCCTTTTACCAAAGGTTCTTCTGGACCAACGATAACAATATCAATTTTATGAAATTTTATTTGTTGAAAAATCTTTTTAAAATTCAAAATATCTATCTCAATATTTGTTGCAATATTGGCAGTACCAGCATTGCCTGGAAAACAAAAAATTTTTTTTGATAATCTAGACTCAAATAGTTTTTGGCATAAAGCATGCTCTCTGCCTCCACTTCCTATTAATCCAATATTCATATCCGTTGATATAATGTATAATTTAAACATGAATGAAAAAAAAGCTAAACTTCTTTACAAACACAATTCTTTCGAGATTATTGAAGAAGGAGATTATGTCTTATGTGCTGTTTCGGGAAAAAAAATTAAATTACAAGATTTAAATTATTGGAACGTAGATTTGCAAGAAGCTTATTATTCTCCAATTGAGGTAGACAAAAAATATCAAAAATTAAATAAATAAATTATTTCCATCTATTATGAGTCCAAATCCATTGTGTTGGATTTTTCATTACCATCTTTTCAAGAACTTCATTCAACTTTTCTGTAAGTTCAAGTTTATCATGAAAGTCCTCAGACTTTATTTCATTCTGAAACTCTAATACAAATTTACCATTTGATTTACGTTGAATAAAAACTGGAACAATAGACAATTTATATTTTAATGCTAGTTGAGCAGGAAGAGTAGTGGTTAGGGCTGGTCTCTTAAAAAAGTTAGTTTTCACTCCCTCACTTACTCT
>MDTA01149791.1_pt1 | contig 10035 bp, 8 predicted proteins | sample 811151 | NCBI WGS metagenome assembly MDTA01 (sample SAMN05326648, study PRJNA326480) | marine metagenome | isolation source: seawater | place: Indian Ocean: South | collected 2010 | reverse complement strand
GTAAAAGATAACAAAGCTAGTTCCCTTTCTTATGGAGAAAAAAAACGTCTTGAAATGGCTCGAGCGCTCGCAATGCGGCCAAAAATTTTGCTACTTGACGAGCCGGCCGCTGGAATGAGTCCTCCTGAATTAGATTGGCTTAAGGACACGATCAACGATCTTCGCTCTTCTGGATTGGCGATTTTACTAATTGAACATCATATGAGACTTGTGATGGGCGTATGCGATAGAATAACTGTTCTCAACTTTGGAAATAAAATTGCCGAAGGCACTCCTTTATCAATTTCAAAAGACCCAGAAGTAATTACAGCTTATTTGGGTAGGGAGAACTCTGGTGCTTGAGATAAAAAATTTAGTAGCGGGCTATAATAATGTTCCAATTCTGAAAAATTTAAATATTTCAGCAAATAGTGGAGATATCACAGTTGTTATAGGACCAAATGGTGCCGGAAAATCTACTCTTCTCAAAACAATATCTGGGTTAATAAAAACAAGCCAAGGATCAATTAAATTTGATGGTGATGAAATAAGTAAAATGCCACCGGATGAAATAGTTAAGCTGGGTATTATTCATGTCCCGGAGGGAAGAATGATATTTAACCGTCTTACGGTAAGTGAAAATCTATTAATGGGAGCATTTCAGCAATCAAGTGCAAATAAGAAAAAAGAAGATTTTGACCGAGTACTTCAACTATTTCCAATACTATCAAAACGCTTAGGTCAACTTGGAGGGACACTTAGCGGTGGAGAGCAACAAATGTTAGCTATAGGAAGAGGACTAATGAGCTCTCCAAAACTTTTAATGCTTGACGAGCCTTCTCTAGGTATTGCGCCTATTATTGTAGAGCAAATATTTACTCTAATTAATGAAATAAAAAAAGCAGGCGTTAGTATTTTAATGGTTGAACAAAACGCTTCAAAGGCCTTAAAGACAGCTGATTTTGGATACGTTCTAGAACTTGGAAATCTACGGACAAGTGGTCCTTCAATTTCTTTATTGAACGATAAGGATATTAAAAAATATTACTTGGGAGTTTAAACGAATAATTTGTTTGATAATGTCATTTTAATAAAATTGATTTTTTGGTAACTTTAGCAAGAATGCAATATCGCGATTTTCTAATACTTTATTGCTTCCCATAGATATTTGGGTGTCATGCCCCGCTTATACCTCTAGCAGAGCCTTTCTCCCAAAACTGCTCACGCACGGCTTTTCGCTGAATTTTTCCTACAGGCGTTCGAGGTAATGGTTCTGTTTGTATTATCACTCGGCCTGGGCGTTTATAAGAACCAAGCTCAATCCTGCATGCACTTATAACTTTTTCGGAAGTTACCTGATGCTGGTCATTTACAACTACAACAGCAACAGGCTCCTCTCCCCATCTATCATGGGGGGCGGCTACAACAGCAACTTCGCGAACACCTTCTAAATTACTAATTACATTTTCAAGTTCTGCTGGCCAAATATTGAAACCACCGGAAATTATCATATCGTCCTTGCGATCAGTTAAATACACATATCCATTTTTATCGATTTTTCCAACGTCGCCAGATAGTACCCACCCATCTACTAATCTTTCTTTCGTTAATTCTGGTTCGTTAAGAATTTCCGTTATTTGCCCCTCACACATTAATGCAATCTCACCGATTTCACCCGGTGGAAGTGGCTTATTGTCATCATCTCTTATCTCAATTCCTGAATATGGCATTATCTTACCCACCGCTAAGAGAGGTTCAGAGCCAGGAACCTCAGAGAACCATTCTGCTGGGCCCATTCCAGCAACGGGAACCGACTCAGTTTGGCCATAAAGTTGATACAAAACATCACCAAAAAACTCTCTGGCCTTCAAAGCAGTTGCAGGTCGAATAGGTGCACCCGAGACCATTATACCTCGAAGCTTAGCAAATTCTTTTTTATTGTCCTCCTCCGCAAACATATCGCTAAGCATAGTTGGTACTGCGAAGGTGAACCCACCGTATTCGTCCAACAAACTAGAAAACTTGGCTGGTTCAAATTTACGTACTAAGATATTGCAGCCTCCCGCAAGCCAGATCGGCATAAAAAGATAACCCGAGCCATGCGAAATAGGTCCAACATGTATTCCATAATCTCCCGCCTCCATCCTTGGAAGAAAAAATGACCAGTCGCGACATGTGCGCATCCATTGTTTATGAGAGAACTGCATTCCTTTGGATCTACCCGTTGTACCGCCAGAATGACGAATAAGGTGAGGATCGTCTATGCTTATTTGTGGTGACGGGTCTTTACTTGAAAATCCTGCCAGCCAGTTGTCATAATTTTCTCCTCTCACCAAAACATGCTCCAGGCCGCTGATCGAATTTTTTAAATCTTCCACTTCATGAGCATATTCTTCTGCAACAACGACGGCCCTACAATCAGTATGAGAAATCATATGAGAATGAGCACTAGCAGAATTACGACGATAAAGTGGTACACGCACAAAATTCCCTATGGCACAAGCCAGAAAGAAATCGCAAGCCTCAAGACAATTGTCTTCCAGAACGGCGATTTTGTCCCCTGCCTTTAACCCCGCGGCTAACAACGCATTTGCAAGTTGACAACCTCTTAGCCAAGCTTCTTCAAATGTTAGCTGCACTCCCTCCGCTACAACTGCGGGCCTCGCACGATTTGTTTCCATTGCACGACGTAATGCAGATCTAACATCAAGCATTTTAAAATCCTTCAAAAGGTAAGCTCTAGCTGGATAACAATATTATTTTATTGTCTGACGTCAATATAATTTGTTTCAAGACAATTTTTAAATTTTTCAATATTTTAAAACTATTTTTATTGCCGATTGATATGTCGAACACCAATTATCAGTTACTTTTTGAATAATTTAAGATGTAAATTTAAGAACCTATTTTAATATAAAACTTGGCCTCCCCAATTAAAAAAATTTGGTGTAATCTAGCTTTTGTGTGAAAACAAAAAAATTAATCTTTGTGTTCCAATTTTTTTTAAATATAGGTTTTTAGAATATTATAAACTTCAACCGGCAAACTTATAGGATGGTAGCCCTTTGGGACCTGGGCGGCAACGAAACACGTAACCAGCTTTCTCCTCGTGTGGTTTGCCGTCTTTGTGACTCTTAAAATTTGCGGTTGTGATGAAAAGATCTCTAAAATCTTTGCCACCAAAAATGCAACTAGTTACTCGTGACACTGGAAGCTTAATAACGCCAGCCAATTGTCCGTCAGGTTTATAATGTCTAACCTGACCTCCGTGGAAAAGTGCAACCCAAACATCACCGAATTCATCAACTGTCAATCCATCAGGCAGTCCATTTGATCTATCTATTTCTATGAACTTACGTCTGTTAGAAACTTCACCAGAAGCAAGATCGTAATCAAATAAATTTACAACACCTGATAAGGTATCAACAAAGTACATCCTTGTTTCTGCTCTATTCCAAGCTATCCCGTTTGATACACGAAAACCAGAAGCAATCTTTGTCATATTATCATTTGGTTCAATTCTATAAAGGCTACCGGCTCCTTGCTCAAATTTTTCTGAAAAGCTTCCCGTCCATAGTCGACCCAATGAGTCACATTTAGCATCATTTAATCTGTTATTTGGTCGATCTGTTTCTATTTCAACGATTAGTGATTTCTTCCCATTTTTAAAAACTTCCTTCAAACCGTTAGTAGAAGTGAATACTAGCCTTTCATCTGATGCCGGTATAGCTGCGCCGATAGGCTCATCTACGAACAAAGAGGCTATGTCGCCAGTTTCATTATCGAAGTGATGTACTGCACCCTTATACCCATCTACAAAAATCAACTTATCAGATTGTTCATCCCAGAAAGGACCCTCAGCAAGATCATAATTTTCTGCAATTGCTACTTCTAGTTGGTCTGAATAATCGTTCATTTAGTAATTATTAACCTATACGATTTCATTTATACCCAAGAGAATATTGTCACAATGCACCCTGGCTACGAGTAATTACACAATAATCAATTCAGGCAAGGGAAAACATATGCTTTCTTTTTCATTAATAGGTAATACAACGGAAGCGTCGCCATCCGCCGACAAAAGTCCATTTTGATTTACCGCCTTCAATTCTACCTTTATTAGACCGTAGCCCTGTACAATATCTTTTTCAACAACGGTTCCGCTCCACCAAATTGTATCACCAACTAGGTTCGGTTTGCGCACGTTTATATTAAGTGTATGCAAAAAACCACTATCTCCAATCCAGTTCGTCATCATATGCTGCGCCCAAGCAATTCGCTGGGGGCCAACGTCATACGCGCCACCCATCCCGACATCTCTTCCGGTAGACGTTTCTAAATGACCACGCCCAGCAGACTCTTTAGCTCCAGTTTGTTTGTTTAAATGATAGTCAGCATGGCGTCGTCGGTAACGAATAGCATCCCCATGAACACCACCATAGTGGGTCGCTCCTTGTTGACCAGAATACCAAGCCATAATGTCAACTACTCCTAGTGGCCCACGCACTACTTGAGGAACTATCTCACCAATACTTACATCACCCCAAAAAAAAGGCTCAGACCCACGACGAGGCTCTTGTAGAACTTGATTTTCAATTTCTTCTATTTCCTTATTAGAATAAGAATGCGTAGCCGAAGGTTTAAAAGGTTTTGACTGCTTTTCTTTTTTAAGTGCCTCTCCACGGGGGGTTCGAGCACAGCGTGCTATTGCTTTCCCCGTCATTCGTCCATGCTGATTAAAATAATTTATTTCACCGGTTTGCAGAACCCACTTTGAAAAACGTCTTCCAGATTTCACTTCCTGCTTTTTTAATCTAGCTTCAACGTTGAACTTATCGTTTAGCAATATTGGCTCAAACCATGTCCACGAAGTTCCTGCATAAATCCATTGCACACCCGGTAGTTTTGGCGCAACTACTGTTCCATCTACAGCGTAGAGAATACATGGTGGGGCGACCAAAACCCCATGTACAGATTGGGAGGCATATTTGCGGTCCAGCCAAAGTGGATTATTATCTCCTATCCCCCAAGCGAAGTGGCGAATGGAGTCTACTGTAATTTCCTCTATCCACTGCATCCTATCCCGTCTTAGAGGTACATTAATTAATTGCTCTGCCGCAGCTAAGCCCTCCTCCGTTATAGTTCCCCAGGTCAAATTATTTTCTCCATCATCTAGATAAACATTTTATTGAGCATTGCGTTTGAATATAAAAGGCCAATTTAAATACCCCTTTTCATCATGGAAACCAGGTCGAAAAACTTTTTCGCAAACCGCTTCTTCTATTGTAAGGACAGGAGCCATAGGCGCACCAGTTTTTATCGCCAAGTTTAGAATTTCTAGCTTTTTTAGCTTATCAAGTTCAGACTGAAACAAGGGTAGAACTACACTATCATCCTCGGAAAGCTTAAATGGGTTCTGCATCTCTGAGTCGCGTGACCATTCAGGGTTACCAAATGCAGTCAAAATAGCCGACCAATCTTGCCTCGAACGTGCCTGAACGGCCACATGCCCGTCTTTACAACGAAAAAAACCTTGGGGAAAAACTCCTCCATGTTCGACTGCGGTAAGTCCATTGCGGCGCCAACCATAAGATACACCGGCATGGTTTCCAGAATTTTGTTCAGCGAATGCACGAAGCACATCGGCTGCTGAAACATCAATACGTGTGGCATTCTGAACATTGGCTATTTTACTCTGAAAGACTTGACTAAGAGCCAAATTCGCACCAAAGGTTCCAACCCATTGCTCTGGGATATAGTCAGGGAGATAGCCCGGAGGGCCATCAGACTTGCCTATCACAGATGATACTCCACTGACTGCACTGGCAAAAATACCAATGCCAGACTTGCCTACTTCATAGTCCCATAAATAAATAATTGGAACATTTGTTTTTATCTTTGCCTGACTTATCGTTGTGTCGCCTGAAACCAAAATAGCATCTACTTCTTGCCTATCAGAGACAACCTCCTCTAAAGTTGTAACTCCAGAAATTTTTGCTCCAGATTTTTTAAGCCATAGTCCTGCATAAAGTACGGATCTGTTTGCACCGACAATTGTAAATTTTGCATCCACAGAATTTATAGAACGGTCTGGTGGTATCTTATAGTTATTTTTTTGAGGCAAACCGCTTCTCCAGATCAAATAAAGAAATTTCAGTCCGCTCTTCTTGAGACCATTTTAAAAGCGTCCCTAAAACATAATCGTTTCCTTCGCCAAGTGTAGGCGCTGCTTTTCTTAGGGGGGCTCGTTGCCCATCAATCCACCAAGGCGCTGCTACTATATCTTCGGGACCGGTAACGGGGTGCACCGTAGGTATAAGAGTACCTTTTGTTGAAGCACCAGCGCCAATTTCTGACGATTGCTCCACAATGCTAACTACCTTTATTTTAAAATTATCAATTAACTTTTGAGCTGCCTCACGTTCAATAATTGTTATTTCATTACGAATATATTTTTTCTCTTGCTCAGATATATTTTCTGGCCATGCTACACAAATGTATTTCCCATCAAGGCAAGGTACCATTTCCTGATCTCCTTGATCAAATGTAGTTTTCAGGCCAAGGGTATTTGCGAAATTTTTAAGTTCTTTATCCTTATTTTCTGCTACATGAGCGACTGCTTCGAGTTGAGAAATTTCGACATGGGAGCCATAGCCCGTTTTTCGAGCTCCAATTATCGCTGAAATTGCTGCAAATAAACCATAGGTCGCAGCATTTGGATCCGATGCAACAAAAGTTGGAGACCCAATAAACTCTGCATCTTGAGGGTCTAAAATGCCAGCTTCCATTCCTGACAGTGCAGAAAGAACTAAACCATATGCACGCATCTGAGATAACCGAGATGAGGCCCCAAAACCCGATAAAGAAAGTAAAACGATTGCTTTGTTTACATCACTTAAATTTTCATAACCTAAGCCAAGCCTATCAAGGGTTCCAGAAGTAAAATTTTCAATTATTAAATCCGACTGAGCAACAAGATCAACCAAAGCATCTTTGTGTTTGGGGTCTTTTAAATCCACTGCCAAACCAATTTTATTTCTGTTTAAGCCATGGAAAGAGTGAGACATCTCACGCCGCATTCTTTCTGGATATTTTCCAGCCATGCGCTCAACGCCTCGTGTTCTATATAAGTCATACCGTTTAAACCATTCAACCTTTATAACTTCTGCACCTAAGTCCGCCAAAAATTGCCCCAAAAGTGGTCCAGACCAAACCCAACAGAGCTCAATCACCCTAATTCCTTTGAGAGGTAAGGTTGAAGTCATAATATATTCCGACGTCGAGAACTTGTTATCTTAACGTCATGGTTTAAGCCACTAATATCAAAAAATCTCATGAACCCTTTATTTGAGTTATTAATGTAAAAAAACACTTTTTGATAATAAAATATAATGGAAAAACTCACCCGATATTTCAAATGCACTCTTCTTATGATAAAGGCTAATAACACTCACACAGATTTTTTAGAGCTATTGCACTTGCTCCGTGCATAGTTTGAATAACCAGAATTATTTTGTCAATAAACAAAAATTATTTTCTTGAGAAAATAAATAACAAAAAACCGCATTCAGATACTAATAAGGCACCTTGAGAAAATTTTCGATTTATTACAAATTGAGCGATGATAGAATAGCAAAAATTTTCCCAAAAATATTTAATTAGTAGGCAAATACTTTAAATCAGCTCATCCTAGCGGATTAAATTTAGACTGATATTTTGAGCGGTTTCTTTCAACAAATTTATCACTTCAATACGCTTTGTTTTTTTTAACTGTGAATTAATCGCCAAGACTCCTATCGTGTGAAGGACAAAGTTTTCCGGCGTGTATACTGGAACCGCTATTGCTGATACGCCCACCATAAACTCCTCTTGATCTATTGCGTAGCCTTTAATTCTGGCCTCTTGAACTTGCAACATCCACTTAGTGAAGGCTATAGGTTCTACCCAGTTAACCTGATTGAAATTATGGCGTATCTGTTTGTCTGACATATTTCCATAGGCTGCAAAAATTCTCCCTGAAGCACCAGAAAAAAGAGGCGCTCTGCCGCCTAGTGAAACGCGTATAGAAATTGAACTCGGTGGATTTGCAAAGGCAGTTAAGGCTAAATGTCGATCATCCGCCTTTGAGGTAGCCGTAGCCGTCATATTAAAGGTGTTTGCAATTTTTTGTAGTCTAGGTTTCGCCAGCTCCGAAAAGTGATTAACCTTTAGAGCACTTTGAGCAAGATCATGGATTCCCGACCCTAATTGATACGTTTTCGAATTTCTATCGTATGATACTAATCTTGCCGAAACTAACTCTCGAAGTATATGCAAGCAAGTACTTGGAATTACGCCCACAGCGCGAGACGCTTGGGAGAGGTTCATCGGTGCAGCACGATCAGATAGCTCCCACAAAAGAGCTGCAGCACGTCTTACGGCAGGCACTCTTTTAACAGCAGGCCCAGTTTCATTCTTTAAGGTATTACCCTCTTTGCTGTTCGCTTGACTAAGTTTCATAGTGTAAATTTCTTATAACAATAATAAAATATACAAATAACCGCTGCTGTTCTGGAAGACAACATTACAGTTTGCAATCTTTATGTTTGAAATGAGTAGGCAATACTAAATGACAAGTTTGGCCTTAACTTTTAAGTCAACACTGGACTAAATAAGGCGATGGAAATCTTTTAATAAAAAAAGAATTTTAAAAACATGAGAAAAAATGCCTACAGTCACTGCATTAAAAGAGATGATATAGTTGTCATGCAGGTTTAATTAATATTTTTCAAAAAGGCATTTCATATGAGTGATCAAAATCAATCAGCTATTATCACCGGAGGATCATCTGGTCTTGGGGCGGCAGTTGCAATCGCTCTCAAAAATCGTGGTATTAGAGTGGGAATTCTCGATTTGGATGAAAAAAATGGAATCCGAATTGCAAAAGAGATTGGAGCTATTTTTGCAAAGTGTGACGTAGGAGATGCTACTAGTGTTCAGGAGGCTCTTTACTCAGTTCGTGCGATTAACGGTCAAGAAAGCATTTGCGTGAACTGTGCTGGTATAGCTATCGCCATGCCAACAATTAAATTAGATCAGCCTCATGATCCAAAACTATTTGAAAAAACCATCAGAACAAACCTTATAGGTACATTTAATGTAGCAAGCCAATCGGCTGCTGGAATGACAAAATTGCCACACGGGGGAGAGGATCGCAGTCGAGGAGTAATTGTAAATACTTCTTCCATGGCAGCTTTTGAAGGTCAGATTGGTCACGCTGCATATTCGGCCTCTAAGGCTGTAATAGTTGGCCTCACATTACCTATGGCGCGCGATCTTGCACGTGATGGTATAAGAGTAATGACAATAGCACCAGGTATGTTTAATACTTCAATGGCTAGCGAAATTAAGGAAAAACACAAAAGAAAAATACTAGAAAACCAAGCATTTCCTAAAAGGCAAGGTAAAACAAATGAATTTGCTTCGCTTGTTATTCAATGTATTGATAATCCTATGCTAAATGGAGAAACAATCCGTCTTGATGCAGGTTGTAGAATGCCACCTAAATAATTCTTGACCTATCAATTTTGATGAAGCATGCCAAAGATACTTGAAAAGAATTAAGTAAGTAAATTTACTCTAATTTTGAGAGCTTTTATTTTGGAGTGATTGGCATTTTTTTGTATAAACACAAACAAAGAAACGGATATTTTAATATGAAATGTTTTTGCGCTATTAACGAAAAATAGAGAGCGTAATATAGACACTTTTGAGGAACCAAGAGACCGAATTAGAGAGATGCGCGACCGCATCTTTAAAGTCTCTGATAAAGATTCAGCTCAAAATAACATCAAAGAAACTTCTCAAGAAAAAAATTCGCTTAAAATAACCTAAAGTCTTGCAGAAGAACGGGAGTCCATCTGATGATACAAAACCCGCAAAGCCTCAAGAAGCGAGTTCTTCTGAAAAGCCCCAACTCTACGGTGACAGGACATCACTTCCGCGTGCAGATACAAATAACGGTTTTCTGAATACAAAAGTGAACTTATTGACTGGAATTGATCACTACACATCCTC
>MDTA01118593.1_pt1 | contig 10035 bp, 11 predicted proteins | sample 811151 | NCBI WGS metagenome assembly MDTA01 (sample SAMN05326648, study PRJNA326480) | marine metagenome | isolation source: seawater | place: Indian Ocean: South | collected 2010 | reverse complement strand
TATGAAGATAGTGTTTGATATTTACAAGTCATATTTTCATGGAACATTTAAAAATATTTATTAATTTAACTAGATTAAATAAACCTATTGGTTTTTTGTTATTGTTCTGGCCATGTTCTTGGGGTTTAACATATGCTTATAATTTAGATGGAAACTTATACATATTTTTTTACTACATGTTTCTATTTTTTCTGGGTTCAATTTTAATGAGAAGTGCCGGTTGCATATTCAATGATATTGTTGATAAAGATTTCGACAAAAAAGTTCAACGAACTAAAAATAGGCCAATTGCGAATAATAAAATTTCGATAAAGAGAGCTGCTTTCTATATTGTTTCGCTTTGTCTGTTATCTTTTTTGATATTAATTCAATTCAATTTAAAAACTATATTATTAGGTTTAGGCTCCATGATATTTGCTTTTTCTTATCCATTTATGAAAAGAATTACTTATTGGCCACAATTGTTTTTAGGTCTTACTTTTAATTGGGGAATGATTATGGCTTATACAGCGATACTAGACCTAGTGTCAGTAGAAATTATTATATTTTATATAGCAGCCATATTTTGGACATTGGGTTATGACACAATTTATGGAGTACAAGATATCGCTGACGATGAAGTAATAGGATTGAAATCTACAGCGATAAAATTTAAAAAAAATATAAAATTATTTGTTTTTACATGTTATCTAACAACAACTTTATTAATTATTTATTTATTAAACAAAAGTTTAGGATTAAATTTAACAACTTTATTTATTATTATGTTTATTTTAACATTAATCTATCAAATCAAAATTTTTCATAAAGATAATCATCTTAATTGTCTAAAAGCTTTTAAGTGCAATAATTATTCTGGGTTTTTTATGTTTTTATCAATTTTATTCATTTAATACATGGAATTTAAAGAACTAAAAATAACTTTAAAAAGATTATACGATGAACATGTCAAGTTTCATTTGAATAGAATATTTTTATGCTTAATTTTGTCTATATGTATTGCAGGTACGACTTCTGCGATTGCTTGGTTATTAGATCCTGCGGTGAAAAAAATTTTTATAGACAAAAACCAAACACTAGCTTGGTTAATACCTATTGCAATTATTTTCACTTTCTCTGTTAAAGGATTATCTTTGTATTTCGCAAGATTAAATATCAATATAGTCGGTCAAAGAATATCTGGAGAATTGCAAAAAAAAATAGCTAAATCAATTTTATTTTCTGATATTCAAACTTTAGACTCTAGACACTCTGGTAAGTATATATCTAATATTCAATTTGATGCTGGACAAGTTTCACATCTAGTAAGCACTGGCATATTAAATTTGATGAAAGACTCATTTTCAGTAATTCTTCTAGTAGGTTTAATGTTTTATCAAAATTGGAAGTTAGCAACATTTGCAATTTTCATGATACCGTTAGCAGGTGCTTTAGCAAAAAATTTAGGTAAACAAGTAGGTAAAGCAACAACCCAAGCAAGTAAATTATCTGGTAATTTAGTATCTTTTTTAGCCGATATTTTAAGAGGATCTAGAATGATAAGAATTTTTCAAAAAGAAGATCATGAAAATACAAATGCAAATACTGTTATATCAGATCTCGTTAATAAGAATATCAAGGTCGCTGCAATTATGTTGAGGGCAACACCAATAATGGAAGCTTTAACCGGGATTATGATTGCTGGTTTTATTTTTTTTTCAGGAAAGTTAATTAATTCTGGTGAACTTGGATTAAATAATTTTTTTTCTTTTTTGGCAGCTATGATGCTAGCCTATCAACCGATAAGATCCCTAGCAACAATAAATATGGTTGCGTATCAAGGTGCAGCTGCTGCTAAAAGGATATACATCGAAATTGATAAGCCAATAAAAATTAAAAATGAACCTTATCTGCCTGACCTTAAAATTAAAAACTGTGATATAGCGCTTAAAAATGTAAGTTTTAGATATGAAACTACAGATGATAAGGCAATAAATAAAATTAATCTAAATGTTCAAGGTGGAAAAATTACAGCTTTAGTTGGCAGAAGTGGAGCTGGTAAGAGCACTATAATTAATCTTTTACCTCGATTCTATGATCCGCAAGAAGGTGAAATTCAAATTGATAATCAAAACATTAAAAAAATTAATTTAAAATCATTGAGAAACAAAATATCTTTGGTTAGCCAGGATGTTATTTTGTTTGATGATACTATTAAAAATAACATCGCTTATGCAGATGCAGCGGCTACTGAACAGGAAATCCAAAATGCTTGTAAATTTGCAGCAGCTGACGAATTTATTGAAAAACTTCCAAGAAAATACGAGACTATGGTTGGAGAAAATGGAGTAAAACTATCAGGTGGACAAAAACAAAGAATTTCAATCGCAAGAGCAATACTTAAAAAGTCACCAATTATCCTTCTAGATGAAGCAACTTCCTCTTTGGATACAGAGTCAGAGAGAATAGTACAAAACGCAATAAATAATCTTATTAAGGGCAGAACAACTATAGTTATTGCACACAGATTATCTACAATACACAATGCAGATAAAATTTTCTTGTTAGATAATGGTAAAATTATTACTTCAGGAAATCATGAACAATTAATCGATAATAGCATGGAGTATAAATCTCTTTATAAAAATCAATTAAAGTAAATGTTGCCAATATACCGATTACTAATAAATATATTGTTCCCTATAATTGTAGTTTTTATTTTTGTAAGAACTTTTCTGAACAAAGAAGATAAAAAAAGATATAAAGAAAAATTATTCTATTCATCATTTAATAGTTCTAGAAATAATAAAAAAAAGCTTATTTGGTTTCATGCAGCCAGTATAGGGGAACTAAATAGTATAACACCCCTTATAAGTAAGCTAGATGAAAAAGATTTTGAATTTTTAATAACTACAATAACACTTAGCTCTTCTGAACTAATAAAAAAAAAGTTTCTTTTAAATAAAAATATAACTCATAGATTTTTACCAATTGACAAATTAAGCCTAGTAAAAAATTTTTTGGATGATTGGTCACCAAATTTAATCTTATTTGTTGACTCAGAAATATGGCCTAATTTTTTATTAGAAATGAAAAAAAGATCTCTTCCTGTTGTTCTTCTGAACGCGAGAATAACCAAAAAAACTTTTTTTAGATGGAATTTTATTTTAAAAACAGCAAAAAGAATTTTTAATTCTTTTGAGCTTTGTTTGTCTTCAAGTCATGCCTCAAAAAATTATTTAGAAAAATTGAACGTTAAAAATAATAAGTACTATGGCAACTTAAAATTTACTATAGAAAGTGATCCAAATAGTAAGAATAGTCAAAATCAAAAAATTTTAAAAAAGAATAAATTTTGGTCTGCTATCAGTACTCATAAGGGAGAGGAAATTTTTTGTTTAAAAACTCATTTAAAAATTAAAGAATTTAATCCAAATATAAAAACAATTATCATACCTAGACATATTAATAGAGTAGAAAGAATTAAAAAAGATTGTGAAAAGCTTAATTTAAAAACTCAAATAATTTCTGAAAATCAATTGATAGACGAAGATAAAGAAATTATTATCATAAATTCGTACGGAGTAATTTCTAATTATATATCTGTCTGCAAGAGTGTTTTTATAGGAAAATCACTTATTAAAAGATTAAAAAATGTTTCAGGACAAAACCCTATTGAAGCAGCAAAATTTGGTTGTAAAATATATCATGGTCCTTACGTTTATAATTTCGAGGAAATTTATGATCAGCTTAAACATTATGGAATTTCCAAAAAAATTGAAAACGAGATGGAATTAGCAAATAGTATAATTGCTGATTTTAGTAAGAGAGAAAACATTAACCAAAATCAATTAGATATAATCAACAATTATGGAAAAAAAATATTGAATGACACGTATAATGAAATAAAAAAAATCTCTATTTAATGAAAATAATTAAACCTAAATTTTGGGAAAAAAAAAACAATCTTATTTCTTATATTTTATTACCTGTTTCCTTTTTTTTACAAATTATAATCAAAATAAAAAATAAATTTATTTCTCCACAATCTTATAAATTACCAATTATTTGTGTTGGAAATATTTATTTAGGAGGGACGGGTAAAACGCCTTTGGTTATTGAAATTGCAAAAGAATTGAAGAAAAAAAATAGAAAACCAGCTATTATTAAAAAATTTTACTCTGAACATTTTGATGAACATGAGTTAATTAATAAAAATGTTAACTGCCTTATCACTGATAACTCAAGACGCAAAGCAATCAAAAGTGCTGAAGAAAAAAACTACGATATAGTGATACTTGATGACGGTTTTCAAGATCATTCAATAAAAAAAGATTTAAATATTCTCTGCTTTAATAGCCGCCAGTTAATTGGAAATGGAATGACTTTACCCTCTGGACCCTTGAGAGAAAGTATTAATTCAGTTAAAGGAAGTCAAATTATAATTATTAATGGGGACAAGAACGAAAACTTTGAAAAAAAAATTTTGGATATATCTAAAAATATAAAAATTTTTTATTCAAAATACTTATTAACTGAAGATAGTTCTTTTAAAAATAAAAATGTCTTTGCATTTGCTGGTATTGGAAATCCAAGTAATTTTTTTTATATCCTAGAAAAAAATAATTTTAATATTAAAAAAAAACTTGTTTTTCCTGATCATTATGATTTTAATAAAAAGGAAATTGAAGAAATGATTGACTATTCGTTAAAGAATAATCTCGAAATGTTAACAACAGAAAAAGATTTTTTAAGAATAAATAAGTTTGGTTTTAAGCAAATTAATTGTGCAAAGTTGAGGTTACAGATTGAAAATAAAGAAGATTTAATTAATTGTATTTTAGATTCTAAAAAATGAAATTTATAAAATATTTTATTGAAGCTTTTTTTGTTTATTTGTTTTTTTTGATTGGTAAAATAATTGGCCTTTCATTAAGTAGATTACTTTTTTCATCTATCTTTAAAATAATTGGGCCAATTATAAGATCTGATAAAATTGTAAATAAAAACTTAACAACATTTTCAAAGTCTACTTCCGAATATGATAAAAATAAAATTAAATCAAATATGTGGTCAAATTATGGGAAAACATTTATAGAATATATATTTTTAAAAAGATTTAGAGACAAAGATTTTCATATAAACATAAAAGGAAAGAATATACTTGAGGAAATTAAAAAGGGTGAAAGACCAGTTATATTTGTGTCAGGTCATTTTGCTAATTTCGAACTTATGTCAATGGAAATCACAAAAAGAAAAATTGATCTAGCGACTATATATAGACCTTTAAATAATATTTTTCTTAATCCTTTTATGGAACATTTAAGAAAAAAATATATTTGTAAAAATCAAATTAAGAAAGGGCGAGCCGGGGTTAAAGAAACTATCGAATATTTAAAGAGAAAACATAGTATTGCTTTAATGGTTGATCAAAGAGTAAGTGAAGGTGAAAAAATAAATTTTTTTAATCAAAAAGCTCTTACTACTACGTTACCTGGCCAGTTGGTTTTAAAGTTTAATTTAGATATTGTTCCAATTTTTATTGAGAGAAAAAATAATGTTTTTGAAATGGAAGTATTTGAACCAATAAAATCCTCTATTTTTAAAAATAAATTTGAAGTTTCTGAAAAACTAAATCAAATAATGGAAAATATGATTATAAGAAATCCAAACCAATGGATTTGGACTCATGACAGATGGAAATGAAAAATATTTATTTTTTTGTTTCTTTGTACCTTTTGTCAACCTCAATTGGAGAAAAATAGGCTTCTTGTAAATCGACATTCCAATATGTCAAATTTTCTAATAAAATTTCTTTTCCTGAAATAGCACAAACTACAAAATTACCATCTTCGATAATGTCAAAGGAATTTTCTTTATATCTAAGTTTAGCTTTTTTTTTATTCATCTATAAATTATATATATTATATCTTTTAGTATGAATATTGCTTTAATAGGGAGTGGTGGAAGAGAGCACGCTTTGTGTGAAAAAATAAATGAGTCTAAATTAACTGAAAATATCATTTGTATTCCTGGTAACGCTGGTACAGCCAAGATTGCTAAAAATATTGATGTTGATTTCTTAAATTTTAAAAAATTGCTACAAGTCCTTAAGCATCATAAAATACATTTAGTAGTTGTAGGTCCTGAAGAGCCATTGGTAAAAGGGATGGTTGATTTTCTCAAAAAAAATAAAATTAAGGTTTTTGGTCCCAATAAGTTTGCTTCAAAGTTGGAGGGGTCAAAAGCATTTATGAAATCAATTTGTAAGAAAAATAAAATTCCTACAGCTAAATTTAAGATCTGTAATAATCTTAAAAATGTTAGTCAATTTTTAAAATTATGCAATTTACCTATTGTAGTAAAAGCAGATGGATTAGCTGCAGGAAAATGAGTGTCTATTTGTGAAACAAGGCAAGAAGTCATGAGTGTTTCTAGTGAGATATTTAATGGCAAATTTAAGACTTCTAAAACTGTAGTACTAGAAGAATTTTTAAAAGGTGAAGAAGCAAGTTATTTTTTAATCGTAGATAAAAATAATTTTAAGTTTTTTGGAACAGCTCAAGATCATAAAAAAGTAGGTGAAAAAGAAAAAGGACCTAACACGGGAGGCATGGGAGCTTATTCTCCTGCAACTATTATAAATCGACAAATAGAAAAAAAAATTATTTTAAAAATTGTCAAGCCTACTTTAAATGCATTAAAAAAATTGAAAAAACCTTATACAGGTTTTCTATACGTAGGTTTAATGATTGTAAAAAATGAACCATATCTTATCGAATATAACGTAAGAATGGGAGATCCAGAATGTCAGGTCATACTACCAAGATTAAAAACTGATATAATTAAAATTATTAATGCATCAGTAAAAAATAAACTTAAAACCCAAAATATTCATTGGAAAAAAGAAAAATGTATGACCATCGTTTTGTGTTCAAAAGGTTACCCTGGAATGTACAAAAAAAATCGAGAAATTAAAAATATTTCAAAAATCATACTAAAAAATGGATCCTATATTTTTCATGCAGGAACAAAATTAATCAATTATAAATTATTTTCTAATGGTGGAAGAGTATTAAATGTAACTTCTTTGGGCTCGAGTTATCGAAAAATTAGAAGTTATATTATTAAAATTTTAAAATTGATAGATTGGAAAGAGGGATTTTACAGGAAAGATATTGGTTGGAGAGTAATTAAAAAAAAATGAGAATTATAAGTGGAAAATTAAAAGGAAAAACTATTTCATTTATAAAATCATCTACTACTAGACCCCTTAAAGATAATGTTAAAGAAAATATATTTAACATAATTAGTCATTCTAAATTTTTGAATAATGGCATTAAAAGCTCAAATGTTCTTGATCTTTACTCTGGCATAGGATCATTTGGTATAGAGTGTTTATCTCGTGAAGCTAAAAAGGTCACTTTTGTTGAGAAAGATTCAAACGCAATTAAAATTCTTGAAAAAAATTTATCAAATTTAGCAATTAATGAAAAATCTTTAATAGTTTTTGACAAAATAGAAAATTTTTTTAAAAAAGAAAATTTTGAAAAGTTTGATATAATTTTTTTAGATCCTCCTTTTGCCGAAAACGAATTTATAAAAGATCTTCAAATGATAAAAGAAAAAAAAATATTCAAAAAGAACCATTTAATTATATTGCATAGAGAACATAAATCTGAAGATAAATTAAATAAGGTTCTTAATATACGTCTAATTAAAAAATATGGTCGTTCTAAAATAATCTTTGGAAAATTTTAAGATAATATTTTTTTTGTACTATTTTTTACCTGTTCAATTGCTGGCTGATCAAATGGATTAATATTTGTTAACCTAGCTATTAAAATCGTTTCCAACATAAAATATGAAAATAACTCACCAATAGTAGTGTCTTCATTGCTATTTATGCTAAACACCCGAAAAGGAATATTTTTTCTCTTTAAAGTTTTTATAAGTGCAATTTTTTGACTTTTTTTAATTTTGCCTAAACTTTTGTTGTTCAAAAATTTAAAAAAACTTCCAAAAATTTTTGAGTTTAAATTCATTTCACTTCCGTCATCAGAACTAAATATATAAAAAATCTTGTCTTTTGGTCCATCTAAATAAAGTTGGAGTAGACTATGATGGTCTTTAGGGGCAGATGAAATTACTGGCAATAGGCCCATTTCCTTTTTTCCTAAACTTTCTGCTAATAACTGTTGGTTCCAACACAAAAATTTATCCAATGATGGTAAATAATTTAAAAAAATAATAGTCTTTAACTTTTTACTTTTAATTATATTGGCCATTTTTTTTGAACTATCTTCTAAAAACTTATTATTTCTCAATTTTAAATTTGTTAATAAATTTTTTCTAAAATGTTTAATATTTATTCCCATTAAATAAGCAGGCAATAAACCCACTTCAGATAGTACAGAGAATCGTCCACTAATATAATTCTTATGTTCTACAAAAAATAAATCTAATTTTTTAGAAAGTGAATACAAAGGATTGTTATTCTTTTCTGAAATTAAAATTATGTTTTTACTTTTGTTCTTTAATATTTTTAATGATATTAAATTGGAAATAGTTTCAACAGTATTTCCTGATTTTGAAATAACAAAAAAAAGTATTTTTTTTAAATCATAATTCTTTTTTAAGTCATTAATGGTGCTTTCATCTAGGTTATTTAAAAATATAAAATGTTTTTTAATTTTATATTTTAAAAAATGGTATATCGCTTCAGATCCAAGTGAAGATCCTCCCATACCTATTACAACAACTGTTTTAAACTTTTTAAACTTGTTTATTTGCTTAAAACCAAAATTAAAGTTAAAATTTTTACTAAAAGAGTGTGTAGCATCCTTTGCGTAATTTAAATTTTCATTTATATTTTTTAAAGTTCTTTTAAATTTTTGATTAATTTTTTTTGAGTATTTTTTATTTAAATACTTTTTTGGAATGAAATTTTTATAAATTATTTTATTTTTCACTTATTAATTTGATTAATTATCGATTGTTCAACATTTGTCGACTTATTCACACTGTTACTCTCTTCGGGAATTTGTAAGATTTTATTTATATCATTTTTTTTTTGCTTTTCATTATCCACGCCAGGTTTTGGTAATTTGTCAAAATCAGGAGGTAAAGAAAGAGGCTGTCTTTTTTTTACTAAAAATTCATCTGTTGTTTTTGTTTTTTCATTTCTTAAAACTTTTCCAATTTCGGACCCGCCACAAGAATATAAAAGCATTCCAATAATAAAAAATAAAGTTGTTTTATAAATTTTTAACATTTTTTTTAAAAAATAAATCTTTGATAATTATTAATAATATTCCAATAGTAATAAATATATCCGCGATATTGAATGTAAACCAGTGAAAAGTTTTATAATGAAAATCAATAAAGTCTGGAACAGCGAAATAAACTACCCTATCATAAAAATTTCCTAGCGCACCGCCAAGAATTAATGAAAAAAAAACTTTGTCTGAAAAAGATGACTTTATGATTAAATATATTAAGAAAAAAATTACTCCACTTATAATTAAAGTAATTAAATTATAAAATAATGTTGAATCTGAACTTAACAATCCAAAACCTATTCCTGAATTCCAAATTAGATCGAAATTCAAAAAATCATTTACAAAAATTGTTTTATAATCGTTTTGAAGCTCTAAAATTTTTATTTTTGATATTCTGTCTAAAAAAAAGGTAAAAAATATTATTAATAATATAAATAAGTTTTTCTTTTGCAAAATAGTTGAATAGTTTTTTATATTCATATTACTTAATGAATTCATTAATCAGTCTTTTTTAAAATATCTTCGCATCTTTTACATTTGCCTTGTAACACTTTCCAGCATCTTGGGCATTTTATCCCTTTTGTTTTCGCAACTAAAATTCTTAATTCATCTTCATCTTTACTTTTAATTTTTATTGCTTTTGAGGTAATAAAATATTCTGGTAGATCAATATTATCTAGCAAAGTAAAATTTTTCTCATTTACAATGATTTCTATTTCTGCTTCTAAACTTGATCCAATTTCCTTGTTAGCCCTTTTTTCTTCAATTGCAATAT
>MDTA01058951.1_pt1 | contig 10036 bp, 10 predicted proteins | sample 811151 | NCBI WGS metagenome assembly MDTA01 (sample SAMN05326648, study PRJNA326480) | marine metagenome | isolation source: seawater | place: Indian Ocean: South | collected 2010 | reverse complement strand
TACTTTAGATTATTTCTACTTGGTTGTATAAAACTTATTATCTTATCCATTTTTCCTCACTAATATACCATGTTCTCTAAAGTATAAGTAGTCAATATTTGTTCGTAAGAAACAATTTATTGCGTGTTCAGGTGTTTCAACGATTGGTTCCCTATCATTAAAACTTGTATTCAATACAATTGGGACACCAGATATTGATTCAAACTTTTTAATAAAGTTGTAATACCATTCATTATCATTTTCAGTTACAGTTTGTAACCTAGCTGAACCATCAAAATGAACAACTGCAGGAACCTTATCTCTCATCTCTTCCTTAAACTTTATAACCGCTGTCATGTAAGGACTATCAACATCATGAACAAACCAATCTTTAACATCATCTCGTGTAATACTTGGAGCGAATGGTCTAAACCATTGCCTGTGTTTGACTTTTTCGTTTATAATATCTTTCATATTGGGACTTCTTGGGTCTGCTAATATACTTCTGTTACCAAGAGCTCTTCTACCTGACTCTGAACCACCACCAAATACTGAAATCACATTGTCATCTTGTGTTAATAACATTGCCACAGCTTCATCATCAACTTCTTCAACTGACACTTTGTCCTTTACTTGTTCGAGAGATTCTTCAATATTATCTAAATCATATGTTCTTCCCAAATAAGGTGAAGCGTTATCCTTCCATTTAATTCTTGGATTATCCATAACTTGATGATAGATATATTGTGCTGAACCTATAGCCAATCCTGCGTCATATGGAACTGGACAAACATAGATATTTTCAACACTTGGATACCAATCATACATCTTACCCACCATCACAGAATTCAAAGATACACCACCCGACATACAAATATTCTTTGGATTATATTTTTCAATATAAGGTGTTATGTATTCTTGTGCTATAGTTTCTACGGCTCTTTGTATTCCAGCAGATACATCAAACTTTAAAGTTTCTTTTTTCTTTTCATCTGTTTCATCTTCTATTAATTTCTTATATTTTTTAGCTAAATTAAGATTAGATTGAGACGGCCCTCCACCACCTTGTTTTAAGCTATCATAGAACTCCTTCCAATACTTTTCAGAGTCACCCATACAAGCCATTGCCATCACGGTTCCTGCTTGATTGCCGTGTGGATAACCACCTGATAATCCAAATAAATCTCTTGTAAATATTCTGTAAGGTGAACCTAATGTAATCTCATACATATGAATTCTATGTAATGGTTCTATTTTATTCCCCTTCCCAATCCAAAAAGTGAATGATGTTGGAAATGAAAACTCATCAGTTCCATCCCTTTCGGTTTTGACATCTTGCCAATCTTGTTTATCAACACCAGCTCCATCTATGGTTATAATCAACGCCTCATCATAATTACTCGAAAAGAAAGCATTTGCCGCATGTGATTGGTGGTGACTAACAATGTAGAACTCCCCATCGTTCTTTTTTATTAATTCATTCATTTTATTGGTGGCTTCAGGATTCGTATTCATTGAACCAGCTTGTATTCTACCTGTTCTGTTGCCAGGATTTCCATAACAGAAATATTTGTAATCTTGAGTATCTTCTATGATATCAAAAAACATTTCTAAACCATCACCAAATGGTTCTTTTTCTCGTGTGAACCTTTCTAATTCCTCATGTATTATCGGTATTCCGTTTTCTAAAACACAATACGCAACATCATGGCCTGATTGAAAACCAACTATTTTCATTTGTTTATCCTTCTCCAATTATCTAACCATTTTTCTTCTGTATAGTATTCACTAAATCTGTATAGTGATTCTTTACTACACTCATCATAAAACTGATTATCTTTTTTTAATTTTTTAGCTAATTTGACAGCACTCTCAATATCACCAACTTCAATAGTCGTATTTGGGTGTAATATTTGTTGGGTATCCAAACCCTTGTATCCAATACATGGTATACCATGAAATCCACAATTCATAGCAAAAGTACCTGCGGCATGTGTCCTCATCAAATGGATACCAATATTGTATTGAGATAAACTTATTATCCAATCTCTCCAACTCATATAAGGTAAATATTCGATTTCTTCGATAGAATCCTCTAAATCTTGCTTTCTTCCCATCGATGGTGCAACTATTGGGTCACCTATTTGTCTTGCCACAACGAATGAATCAAAACCACCATACCAACTCACCATGTTACCACCGATGATTGTCACATCACCCCATTCATTTCTTGGAACTAATCCATCTGTAATCATCAAACTTCTCATGACTCTCACATCTTTACAACCCAATCCTTTGTAGTAACTCACATCTGACTCATTATGACAATATATCCAATCTGCTTCAAGTAAACTATTATAGAAATAAAATTGTTTTGAGAGTTCATAATCTTGAAAGTACCAATGTGGCCCTTCCTGCATAACTGCTACCTTTTCACAATAACCTCGAAATTTTTTCAAATCAACATTTGGATTGTTTTTTGGTATGATGACGATACCCAAATCAAATTTTTCGTCTAATGTTGGAGTCTCATTTATGTTGATGTGAGGAGAGTTCAAGGCCATCATCCAAGCATATTCTGTCCTAGCATTATCATAATTTCTTGGTATCATTCCGTTGAACGGATTCTCTGAGAAAAATACTATCTTCAATTATAAAACTCCTTGTAAGTCCGCTCCAACCAATAATTAGCGTCCCTATTCATATTATTTTGTGGTATAGCATTAAAATGGAATACCCAACCACAATTTTCAAATATTAATTCATCAGGAAACCAAAACTCAGGATGTATATATAATAGTTGTTTTGAATGTAAGTCTTGTAAATTAAATGAAATAGGTAAATAGTTAAGTTCTATTTTTTGTTGTCTTATCAAAAAATTAATTAGGGTTTGGTCTGTTCCAGCTCTAACTTGTGATATAGCACTTTGTACTTTGACTTGATTGTCCAAATAAAAATTTCTAACAAACTCAAAAAAGTCCTTGTGTTTTTTATTCACAATTTGGAATCCACAATTAAAATAATCCCAAACATTGAATGGAACCTCATCATTAAATAATAATTTAGAAAATCCATCCATTGACCTTCTAACCCATTCGAAACTACCATTATTTCTTACGACACTATATTTGTGATTAGTCAACTCAAAAAAATTTGGACAATTAGGATGAACTATTGTATCGGCATCAACTATGAGGATTTGGTCGTAATCTACATTGTTTGACTCTAAAATATCAAACATATAATATCTTTGCCAAGTAATTTTCATTTCTTCAATTGGACAAAGTAATTCATCCCAAACTATTAACTCACAATCATTTTTCTTACAAAAACTTTCCCAACTTGATATTGAGTAATGATAGGAATTATTTCTACCATCACCTAAATCAATATTTGGAATAAATACAACATTCTTCATTTACCAGTATGTGCTCCCATATTTAGAAAATAATCATTATCTCTTGAATCACCTTGTATGTATGAAAATTTTAGATTGGTTTTCCAAGCAATATAATTAAAACTTAATTGTTCCCTTTTACTATTATATTTTAGTTCATCCCAATGAGTTTCCATTGAGTTGACTACATCATCAGCATTATGTCTTCTTAATACTTCCATTTGAACAACTAATCCATTATTTCGTGGGTAACCTTCACTAAGGTATCGTTCCATCTGTCTCCTAATTAAATTTGGATTATCCTTATAACAAGCTAATCCTTTTTCAGGATTTCTCTTCATGTTCAACTCACCAAAATGAAGTATTGTTGATGCCTCATCGTAAATACATCCTCGTGGGTCTAACTTATTTTGTAGGTGGTCGTAGGTTGCATAATTACAATCGTCAAGGTGAGATAATAGTTCATTGATATCACCCTTGACCTTTATGTTTCCATCAATCCATAGACTATAGTCGTATTCAGGAAACCACCTATGGGGTAGTAACTTGTGTTTTCTTGCCGTCCTCGTGTTGTCTTCATACAATGGTAAGATTGGTCTTACATCCCAATGTTTGGATTCAAATTTTCTTGTAGAAAAACAAACAAAATCCCAACCATTTGGAATAAAATCTGGCTCGACTAAATCGTCATAACCACCAACTATTGCAGTATATACTACTTTTTTCATGATGCTCTCGAAAAGGATTGAAATAGTAATTGATTCTCGGTGTCACTACCACAACCAATTATTATCATAATTTCATAAAAAATCTTTTCTTGAAACTCCACATATCGTTTAGGTAAAGATACTCCCTCTTTCCATACATCACTATCCACTGGACTATCAATGTGGAGTATAGCAGGATGATTAGAGTCCTTTATTCTTTCACGATACACACATAAAATATTTTTTTCTTCAATACCAACTTGTCTACATAAATCATAAAACTCATTTCTTTTGACATGAGTGGTGTGGCCAGACCATGTAGAATAAAAAGGAATTAAATCCAAAGTTGATAAATATTCATCCTTATCAAAGAATGGCCATGAGAAAAGGACAAATTTTCTTGATACCTTAACTGAGTTTTCAATTACATTTTTGACATGATTAAGACTCGGTAGATGTTCAATAGTATGTGTACACACAGAAAAATCTACACAATCATCATCAAAAGTTAAGTTTGATATATCAGCCTGTATATGAGGTATTTTTCTTTCTTCCAAAACTTTAATATGGTCTTCGTCCATCTCAATATGAAGACCATTATCTGTTCCAAACATTCGACTACAATACTCTTTCATTTGTCCATGTTTTGCACCTAAGTCTATAAAATTAAATTGTTCTAAATAGTTTTTTGGAAGATGTATGGGTTGAGTTTCATACATTACCCCATTTACATTTATAGTATCCATTATTGTTTCAATCCTGCCCTAATTTCTCTCCAACCACCTTGTTTGATGTGATGAACATAACACTTTCCAACAACGATTGAATGTCCTACCCTTGATTGGACTTCTACATCCTGCTTACCCCAAATATACTCTTGACCCGTATGAAAAAAATTACCCTCATCATCAAAGTAATTTCTTTTTATACTTTCTTTAGTCATTGCCAAACAAAATCCATTAAGTTCATCAGTAGGTTTACCTGATATTTCCCAAACCATATTTACTGGAGAGTTTGATAGTTGGTGGTTGTTATTAGGGTTGTTAGACATTGGGCCAAATATACCATCGTCTTTATGTTCATGTGTAAGAATGACATCGACAAAGTCATTAATAGTCTCATTATACACTTGGTCATCTGATGTAATAATAACGACATCAAAATCCTCTTTGATTGCCTTTTTAATTCCTTCATTCCATGTGTAGGTACATCCACCTTTATATTGGTCTTCAACCCTTGTAATGATTAGATTATCAGGACAATTTTCAACCTCAAACTTATCTTGTGATGCGTTATCAAAGGCAAAAATCTTGAAAGGATATTGACAACTTGTAAAGACAGACTCAAGATAGGAATTAAATAATTCAAATCCGTTTGGTCTGTGAATATCACTTTGATGTAGAGCAACTACAAAAGCTACTTTTTTATTTTTTATCATAAAACCTCTTTAATTTACTTAAATCCATACTCACATCTAATGGCATCGTATCAAAAAATTTAACATTCGTAGGTTGGACATCGTCTTTAGTCTGTTTTGCTAAATCATACATGGTTTTCAATTCTGTCCCAACATTATAGATTCCTTGAGCGTCACCATTTATTAAATCAATGTATATACCACATGCTACATCGATGTAATCAAAATTACCCACTTGACTTATAAGTCCCTTATCGAAAATGAAAGGTTTAGGTTTGTGAGTTGACCTAATGATAAGATAATTATCTAACCTTAATTCAATGTAAGGTTCTGATATGACTTTACTATAACTATACCAATTACCATCATGAATCGGTACATCGTTCTCTGAGGCATTTTGGATTGATTTCGCGTATACATAATCGGAAGAAAATTGTATCAGTTTTTTGTCTGTATCGATTATAAAATCAACTAAATCAACCACGGCTTTATAATTAGTTTCCCAATTGGTTGTCTTGTCTTTATCGTAAGTATCTGTACAGGCAGAACAATTAATTATTTCATCGTATCCATCCAAATAACTCTTGTACGAATCTAAGTCTCTAATATCTATTCCGTCTTTTTTTCTACTAATGTAATCCCAATTGGTCTGTCTTACTATTTCCTTACCCAATAGACCATCACCAATAACAAGTTTATTTTTCATATTCTTCCTCAATAAATCTATTAACCCAATAGATGACATAATCTATGTCATCGTCTGTCATTCCATTATGACAAGGTAGACTTATTAATTGTACCCACACCCTTTCTGATACAGGTAATGTTTTATTTTCATCTTTCAAAAGGTCATATAAATGTAATGGTTTGAAATGAACTGAAGTGTGTATCTTTTTTGTTCCTAAGTAATCTATGAGATTATCCCTTCCTATTTTATTACTATAACCACTTCCATCAGGTGCTAAATTTTCATACTTAATTGGAAGTCTTGCACAATAATATTGGACAGTATCAGAGTAAGCAGGTCTTTCAATAATAGGATGTAACTCCTCATTGTACCTTTTTTGAATGTGTCTTCTTGTGTCTAAGAATGTCGGTAATTTTTTCATTTGGGATAATCCAAGAGCGGCTATTATATCAATCATGTAGTATTTGTATCCAAGTTTATCAACCTTATAATCCCAAGCATAACCTGGTCGAGTACCACTCTTATCAGCTGCCCTACTCCAAGTTGAGGAAACACCAAACCACAACATTTCTCTAATTCTGTTAGCCAATTTATCATCATTCAAAGTAATCATTCCACCATCACCAATCGGCATAGTCTTTACGGCTTGAAACGACCATACTGCTACATCACCTTTTGTACCAGCTCCTTCGGTGTAACAACTGTGAGCACAATCTTCAATGATGTACCCACCAAATACCTTTCGTATTTCATCAATGGGAGCAGGTATCCCAGCCATGTTTACGGCTATACATACCTCTGAGTTTGGTTTTTTCCATTTTTCAACTTCTTCGGCTGTCATGTTCATATTGACAGAATCAACATCCACAATATTGGTTGTACAATCGTTCCATAATGGAATCTGTGCCGTTGCAACAAATGATATTGTTGGATTTATGACATCAATACCTTTGAATCCCATCGCCTTCATTACCAAGTCTTGACCATGTGAATTACTCGTAACTGATATAGCGTGTTTAGCACCGACCATGTCAGCAAACTTTTGTTCAAATTCTTCTACCTTTGGGCCCTTTCCCCACCAACCACTTTCAATTACCTCACCTATCGCATCTATATCGGATTGGTCACCGATAGGACCTAAAACCTTTAATGGGTTTTCTCTTATTTTCATAATTCAAAACTCCTATAATCTTCTTTATCTCTTCCAACGGATATTAACCAATCTCTTGCTTTATTGGTATCCATGTCCACCCACTCTTGGATTTTATCGTTACCACATCCATTGTATTTAAGATATATTTGACAATCACCTTTTTTCATATCAATCGGTATATCTGCATGTTCCCATTTTGGTGTACCACTTTTATCACCGGGTGTGTGATGATGGGTGTAGGTCAATTCCGTTCTCCAATTTTCATAACCCAAATCCAATAATTGTAAATTTATACATGCGTTTGGAACGGTCATCATGTGTTCATCATACCTTAAGTTATGTTTTCTTATTATATCACCTGAAATTAATGTAAAACCATCCGACCAATAGACTTCAAATGTATCGGTATCTTTTATTTTTAATGACTCAATTGTGTGAGTCTGTTGTGGATTATATTTTCTCTGTAATCCATGTAATCTTGTTCCAAATGCTCCACAATTATCAATGGTCTTGTATATTGATATCATTTTTTCCAACCATTTTTCATCTTGAATTACCAAGTCATCTTCTTGGTATACGAACCAATCTTCATCAGTTATATAATCTAACCCTACATTCATAGCATGAGAAATATGACCACCCGGTTCAGAGTATGCTTTAACTACATTTTCAAACCCAAAATCAAATTTTTCATACTCATCATTTGAATATGTTCCATTTTTCACTACGATTGTTTTGATATCTAAGTTACTATTCAAATATAACTTACCTAATACTTCCTTTAATAATGGAAGTCTACTCGCTGTGGTAGGTGCAACTACTAAAACCTTTTCTTTATTCATTCTTTATCCTTTCGATACTAATAAATTACAATCTCTAAAATATAAATAGTCTATGTCTGTCCGTAAAAAACAATTCAATGCGTTATCAGGTGTTTCTACAATAGGTTCTCTATCATTAAAACTTGTGTTTAATAATATTGGGACGCCTGTCTTATCACCAAATTTTTTAATCAGATTATAATACCACTCGTTATCATTTATTGTCACTGTTTGTAATCTACCAGTACCATCTAAATGAACTACTGCAGGAACTTTATCTTTAACATCCTCTTTCCATCGTAAAACTGCGTTCATGTAGGGACTATCAATGTCATGTTCAAACCAATCAATAACTTTTTCTCTCAATATAGATGGTGCAAATGGTCTAAACCATTGTCTATGTTTTACCTTTTGATTTATTTTGTCCTTCATGGATGGACTTCTTGGGTCACACAAAATACTCCTATTTCCAAGTGCTCTTCTACCTGATTCAGAACCACCACCGAATACACATATTATATTTTCTTGTATTATTAAATCTACCACTTCATCATCAGAGCTTTCACGGTACTTAATTTTTTTTGTATTATATACATTGTAATCAAGGAGTGATAATGGGACATCATAACTTCGTCCAAGATAAGGAGAAGAATTTCCTTTCCAATCTATTCTTGGATTATCTAAGATGTCGTGCCAAACATATTGTGCAGAACCTATTGCTAAACCTGAATCATATGGTACAGGACAAACATAGATTCCCTTAAGGTGAGGCCACCAATCATACATCTTACCCACCATTACAGAATTTAAACATACACCACCTGATAAACATAGGTATTCGTAATCATGAATATACTCTTCTATTTTTTCTTTGACCGTATGTTCTGTAGCTTTTTGAAGACTCGCAGCTACATCCCATTGTTCTTTTTCATTAGCCTCAACCAATCTCTTAAATTTTGTACATAGACCTCTATCACCTTTACCCCACTCTCCACCAAGAATTTCATCTAAATATTTATCACCATCACCTGTTGAAGCCATAGCCATCACGGTACCAGCTTGACCACCATAGGGATAACCAGTAGACAACTTGAATACTCTGTCAACCATTCTATCCCATGTTTGTCCAATATTACATTCACTTGATGGTATTAATTTAATTTTTTGAATATGATTATCTATTCCATCCCAAAATGTAAAACAAGTTCGGAAACCATTAGTGGTTGTGTTTCCATCTGGCCCCTCTTCAGTTCCACCACCATCAATAGTTACTATGAGTGATTTATCATAATTACTCGAAAAAAAGGCGTTAGCGGCATGAGATTTGTGATGACCAATCTTGTATATTTCACCATTATTGTTTTGTATACTTTCACTCACTATGTCGTGTGCAGTCGTATTTAGGTGAGCCCATTTTGGTGATTTATTTCTCCATCCAATTCCATTTCCCATCGACGCATATTTAATTTTTTCAATCTGTTCTGCATCCAAAAGGTCAACTGCCATGGTCAATCCATCTCCAGCTGGTTCCTTTTGTCTAATATGTCGTTCATATTCCTCATGAATTATTGGTACACCATTTTTGAGTAGACAATAAGACATATCATGACCTGATTGAAATCCTAAGATAAAAACATCTTCGTTATTTGCCTGTTCTTTCATGTCTATAAATATCTTGATTTAGCTCTAAATTAAATAATTTTAGCCCAATGGTCTATCATCTCATCCATCAACATTTCGAATGTATACTTAGGCTCCCAACCAAAAGTTTTACGAAGTTTTGTTGAATCACCACGAAGATATTTTAATTCTTCGGTTCTCATGAATCTCTCATCTTGGGTGACATAGTCTTTGTAATCCATGTCTAATTTATT
>MDTA01108602.1_pt1 | contig 10037 bp, 12 predicted proteins | sample 811151 | NCBI WGS metagenome assembly MDTA01 (sample SAMN05326648, study PRJNA326480) | marine metagenome | isolation source: seawater | place: Indian Ocean: South | collected 2010 | reverse complement strand
GTTGCGAACGCAAGTCACACAGCAAGAAAGATTGGGAAGGACGGTGCTGTCCGGGGCTCGGGCGCGGTGGCGCGGATCGATGCGATCAGAAGACCAAGTGAAGTCAGGACTCGACCTCATGTGCCTGTCCGCGCGTTTATATCCCAGAGAGCTTTTGGTGGGAATGGACATCGGCTGGGCGCCCTGCCCACGCGACCCGCGCTGTTCGAAGGCAAGCGGGCACCGTGGCGTCTGCAAGGTGAAAAATAACCCGGCGCGGCTGCCCACTGGCGTCCACTGCCCCGCTCCGTCGCCGCCACCGCTTGACGCTGGCAGCGGCTGCCCACGAGCCTCGGGCCATCCTGGCCACTGCAAGCTCAAGGGAGAGGAGGACCCGTCGTTAGCACCTGCTGCTGCCGCTGGCCCGGCTGCTGCCACCCTGGTTGCCGCCGCCCTGGCTCCGCAAGGAAGTAGCACGGAAGATGTGGAGGTGGAGGCGGTGATGGTGAGCGTGGCCGACATCGCGTGCGAGCTGTGCGGCAGCGGAGAGAACGACGAGAGCGTGCTGCTCTGCGACAACTGCAACCGCGGCTTTCACATGGAGTGTCTCTCGCCGCCACTCACCAGCATTCCCGAGGGGGACTGGCATTGCCCCGATTGCCGGCCCTCGCGCTGCCTCAAGGATCCTCGTTGCCCGCGGCCCGCTGGCCACCGCGGTGTGTGCAAGCTTGGCGCGACGGCTAAGCGCGACGGCAAGAGCCCGTCCTCCGTTCCAGCATCCTCGCTCGCTGGCCACTCGTCGGCCCACCAAAGCCGCAGCATGCGGCAAGCGTCCACCGGGTCGAGACGGCCTCGCCACCAGAGCGGCGTTGCGGCGGCTAAGCGAATGCGGTGCAGCGACAGCGACCAAGACAGCGAGGAAGAGGCCGCAGGGTCGGGCAGCGACGCGGAGTGGGCGGGTGGTAGCGACGATGCGGCCAGTGAGGAGGCGAGCGACACGCCGGACGATGAGTCCAACGACGCGGGAAATGCACCACGCCCATATCTTCACGGACAAAAACTACGACGCCATGGTTGAATTCTATCAGATGCTCTTCAACGGCAGCGTCACCAACGAGCATGTGCATGAAGGCAAGCATCAACTGGCCTTCATCACATACGACGATCACGATCATCGGGTGGTGGTCATTAAACAGCCGGGCTGGGGCACCAAGCCGGAACGCCCGGTAGGGCTATCGCACATTGCGTTTGCTTATTCGAGCCTGGGCGAACTGATTTTCATATACAAAACGCTGAAAGCGGCCGGGCACCCAGCACCGCACTGGACGGTCAATCACGGCAATTCGACATCCCTCTACTACCGGGACCCTGACGGAAACGAGGTTGAAACCATGCTCGACAATTTCTCGGCGCTAGAAACGCAGGATTACAAGCGTTTCTATCAGTTCACGGAAGAATTCGGCGAAATGTCGGAAGGAAATTTCGACCCGGATAAAATGGTTAAACTTTACGAATCTGGGGTGCCCGATTCGGTCCTTTTGGACCGCGAACAGGTTCGGAAGATGGCCCGAGAAGGCACGCTGTAGACACCGAGTTCGGCGAGCTAGTCATCGGTCTCGCCAAAGCCGCTGCTCACCAGATCGCATAAAGCCAACAACGCCGCTTCGGCGTCATCTCCCGCCGCCGAAATAACTATCTCCGCGCCTGACGCCGCGCCCAGCAACAACAGGCCCATGATGGAGCGGCCGCTGACGGTTTCACGTCCGTTCGACACGGAAATTTCCGCCGAAAATTCTTCCGTGAGAACGGTAAATTTTGATGCCGCGCGCGCGTGCAGTCCGCGGGCATTTACGATAACAACGCTGCGTTCGGGCATGTCTCCGGCTCCGGATCAGTTTCCGGGATGATCCAGCAGTTCCGATGCCCGCTTGATGTATTTGCGCCCCGCTACATAAGCTTCCGTGACGGCTTGCTCGAGATCAGCCGACTTGCGCACGGTGGCGAGTTTGACAAGCAAAGGCAGATTCACGCCTGCCAGTACCTCCACATTCGCTTCTTTCAGAATAGAAATAGCGAGGTTCGAGGGCGTGCCCCCGAACATATCGGTCAGCACAATCACACCTGCGCCGCCCTCCGCGCGATCGACGGCGGCGAGAATATCGCTGCGGCGATTTTCCATCTTGTCCTTGGGACCGATGCAAACGCTTTCAACTCTCTTCTGTGGGCCGACAATGTGTTCCAGCGCGGAGATAAATTCTTCGGCGAGGCGGCCATGCGTCACAATAACCAGACCGATCATTGGCCATCTCTCCTGTTTTTTTTCAGGTCGCGATGGGAGATACGCACCCGTTCGCCCTTTTCTTGCAACCATCTACCGATCAGCTCAGCGGTATAGACCGACCGATGCTTTCCGCCTGTACAGCCGAAAGCAACGGTGAGATAGCTTTTTCCCTCGGCGCTAAACCGGGGAAGAAGGGGTTCGAGCAATTCCTTCAGGTGGATCAGGTAACCGTAGAAATCGGTATCGGATTCTATAAATTCACCGATCTCCGCATCCAGCCCGGTCAGGGGCCGCAGTTGGTCCACATAGTGCGGGTTTCTCAGGAACCGCACATCAAAAACAAGATCTGCCTCGTGTGGCAGCCCATGACGATAGGCGAAGGACGTGACAAAAATCGCAAGCCCCGGCGCGCGTTGGAGGTCATGGTTTGAATCCAGAAGGTTTTTCAGTTCGCCGATAGCCATTTCAGAGGTATCTATCACCTCGTCGGCACGTTCGCGCAGCGGTTCCAGCATGCGTCGTTCGCGATTGATCCCGTCCGTGACGCGCCGATCGGGCGTTACCGGATGACGACGACGGGTTTCGGAAAACCGCCTTTGCAGTATCTCGGAATTACAGTCCAAAAACAGTAACCGAACGCTGAGATCGTCTCTATCCACAAGCGAATCGAGTTCTTCAAGGAATGGTTCCGGCCCGAAATCTCGGGTCCGAGCATCCGCTCCGATCGCCAATGGCCGATCGCTTCCCGCACCGGGATTCAGAAGGCTGGACAGCAGAGAAAGGGGAAGGTTGTCCACCGCTTCGTACCCCAGGTCCTCCAGCGCTTTCAGCGCGGTGGATCGTCCGGCGCCTGACATGCCCGTTACGATGACAACCGGGGTCTTCGCATCGTCGACCGATGCGGCGGCTCTAGGGACACTCGCCTTCGTGCTCATGCCGTGGATTAGCTCCCGCAGGGGTTTCGTCACTGGTCAAAACTGCCGCCCCGGTTTTCGGATCCACCTGCCCGGCGACGTCGTGCGCTGCCAAACGTAGTACCGCGACGGCGTTGGGTACGAAGGGCGCAAAAGCTATCTTCCGGACCCGGCACTCTAAATACTCGCACCAGCTACGCGCTGGCAACCGCTCAACCTCATCGGGGCCGACCAGATCGCAAACCAGATTGACCGGCGTCTCATCGATTGACGGAAGCCTTACCAACCCAAGTCCCCGCAATTCCAGTCTCCCGATAAGCGGGGGCGGACAAGACGCATAGAGGGTGTCGTTTTTCCGGCAGATGTAAACCCGGTCATCCGCCACCAGCGTTGCCCCGTCTTCGATTAATCGAAATGCGAGGCTGGATTTGCCGGAGCCGGACGCCCCCCGCAGGAGAATCCCGATATCACCATAGGTAACACAGGTTGCATGGATCGACAGTGGCGCCTCAGCCAACACTGGCCTATGCCCGGCAGGCGGGCAGACGCACAACGAACCGGGCGCCGCGGCATTTTCCCTGATCACCATACAGATTTTCTGCGTGAATTGCTCCACCATGGGCTTCCACGATCTGCCGGGAAATACTTAACCCGAGCCCGGAATGACGCCCGAACGTCTCGCCGTCAGGACGTTCAGAATAAAAGCGCTCAAAAATAGAACTGAGATTGTCAACCGGGATGCCCGGCCCCTGATCGTCCACCTGGATAACAATGTCGTTTCTATCTCGGTGCGCAGATAACGAAATTTCTCCCGCGGGTGGGGTGAAGGATTGCGCGTTGCTGATAAGGTTTTGAAAAACCTGTACCAGACGCCCTTCTATCCCGTTGATTGCATAGTTGTCGTCGTCGCTTTGGAAGCTCAGCCGTGCGCGGCGGTCCTCCGCAGCATGACCTTCCGCAGCCGTAGAATGGACCTGCACCAGCGCCGCCAGAACACGGCCGAGATCTATCCGGTCCATCTGACCCCGGGCAAGTTCCGCGTCAAGGCGGGAAGCATCGGAAATATCGCTTATCAGACGATCCAGCCGTTTTACATCGTCCTCAATGATTTCTATCAAGGCGGCCTGTTTTTCAGGGTCCCGCACCCGGGAAACCGTTTCGACGGCACTGCGCAGAGATGTCAGCGGATTCTTGATTTCATGGGCGACGTCGGCGGCAAAACTCTCGTTTGCCTCAATGCGCTGCCAGAGCGCGTCGGTCATGTCGCGTAACGACGCGGAAAGATCGCCGATTTCATCTTTACGGTTTCTGAAATCCGGAATGGATTCTGCCTCGCCATGCCCCCGTCGTACGGTATCGGCGCCGGCCGCCAGACGACGAACCGGGCGGGCGATGGTTCCAGCCAAATACAGGGATAGAAGCACGGTAACAGCCAGCACAACCGCAAACACCTTTAGGATGTCATAGCGTACCGCACGGACGGCGACGTCGATTTCATCCGCCGGTGCGGTTAGCAGCAACGCCCCCAGAACACGCTTAAAGCGTTGTACTGGTGCCGTCGCCGCCAATATCAGACCGTTGCCTGTCTCCTCCCACCGAACAGTGCGGACATTGCCATCGAAAGCGGCCTTTATTACGGCGACCTCCTTGGCCGCGATCGTTGTGAAATCCGGGACAGCGGCCGCTTGGTCGCGTTCGGGAAGTAGCAACACGAATAAGTCGTATAGAAAATTCGCGGTGTTGGCAGTCAGGCCCTCGATATTGGGTGGCGGAAGCGCTTCAACCTGAACATCACCACCCAGACCGCCGACTGACCGGCTGTCGGCAACCCCTTCGCCCTTGATCCCAAACACCCTGGCGCGGGTCCGGGTCGGGGCAGTCAGCCGCCGCAACATGCGCCGGGCCACGCCGGGCAGAATAAATTGCGCCCCGTCGGATTCGGTTCCAATCGCACCTTCACCCAGCGCGCCCGCGAAAATTTGCGCCTGGGTTTCGAGCGCCGCGAGTTCGGATTCGACCAACCCTTCGCGATACTCATCAAGATACAGAATGCCGGCAACCAGGGTCGCCAGAGGAAAGATGTTAACGACCAATATCCGCCGGGTAAGCGGAGAAAACAGGCGGAATTTCATCGACCGACGCAGACCCCCGGAAGACCAATTTTATTTTTCGCTGTAGCGGTATCCGATGCCGTACATAGTTTCGATCTCAACGAAATCGGAATCGACCGCTCGGAATTTTTTCCGCAGGCGTTTGATATGGCTATCGATGGTCCGATCATCGACATAGATCGATTCCCCATACGCCGCGTCCATCAACTGATCGCGCGACTTCACGTGACCCGGGTGCTGCGCCAGTGCTTTCAGCAGCAAAAATTCCGTTACTGTCAGGTCGACATTGTTGTTTTGCCACGAGCAGCCGAAGCGGTCGAGGTCAAGCCGCAGATCACCACGGATGAGCGGCGGCTCGAATTCCTCTGGATCCCCTTCAACATCGAACCTCTTATGGCGGCGTAACAGCGTGCGAATGCGTTCGATCAGTAGACGCTGGGAGAACGGTTTTTTTATATAATCATCCGCGCCCATTCGCAGGCCCAGGATCTCATCTACTTCGTCATCTTTGGACGTTAGGAAAATCACGGGCATCTTAGACTGCCGCCGCAACCGGCTGAGAAGTTCCATACCATCCATACGCGGCATTTTGATATCGAGGATTGCCAGGTCGACTGGTTTGATCGAAAGCCCCCTAAGCGCGGAATCTCCATCGACATAGGTTCGAACGTTGAAGCCCTCGGCTTCTAGCGTCATCGACACCGAAGCCAGAATATTTCGGTCGTCATCGACCAGCGCAACCGTTGCCTCCGCTTCGGGAGAGATCGTATCTGTCATTGCCGCCATACTAACATTCCGGGAAAGAATTTGTGGGAAGGCTGGGGTTCAACCAGCCGGAGCCGTTTTTGGAACGCCCCATCATACCCTCTGAAATATTCTGGAGATTCTTGAAACCTGCGGCTAAAGGAATTCGAACGGCCCGAGCGGAACGGACACCGGCGGCGTAGATAAGCGCGACCGGTTTCGGTCGCTCACCACCGCCGGCCTTGTCGATCTCTTGGATAGAGGCTTTGCGCCGGTTAGGGTCATTTATAGTGACGGTCCGAGACCCATTGCGAATGCAGGTCTGACGCCATTTCCGGGGCGACCTGCCATAGATAATTGTCACCGCGCCCCAGGCCGCGGCCGCAGCGGCATATGGCGTCGTCATAATAGTATCTCCCCAGAGTGATGCAGGCATCGGAATCAACAGAGAAGGGGTTAATGGCTGGACGAACATATTTTGCCCCAAACTTTCCAGAGTCAAACATTTACACACGAATTACGGCGGAAATGGGGCATGATTATAGTGGGTTGGTTCAAGCGAAGTTGATGCGGCCGCGTTTACACGGTGCTGTAAATCCCGCCGAGCCCCGAGAATGGAGAACTGACGGATGTCGGAAACGCAGAACAATCCCAGACCGGAAATCGTCTCGCGAAAATTAATTCGGAGCTGCGACCGGGCCGTTCTGTCGACCCTGCTGGCAGAAGACGGCTCACCCTACGGATCTCTGGTGATGACCGCCTGCGATCATTCGGCCCATCCGATATTACTAATTTCCGATCTGGCAGAACACACAAAGAATCTGAACAAAGACAACCGCGCGTCCCTATTGTTCGACGGCACCGTGGGTCTGGATAGTCCGCTGACTGGCGCCCGGGTAACTGTCGTGGGCACGCTTTCCCGCACCGAGGAGCCGGCGGTTCTCAACAGATACACGTCCCGCCACCCTGAGAGCGAGATGTTTACAGGTTTCGGCGATTTCAATTTCTACCAAATGAATGCTGAGAGGGCCCATCTGGTAGCTGGCTTCGGGGCGATCCACTGGATCGATGCGGAAAAGATCGGTTTTGATGTATCAGGACACGAAAACCTGGTGGAGGCGGAGGCTGATATCGTTTCCCATATGAACGACGACCATGCCGATGCCGTTCAGCTATACGCCAGCAAACTTCTTGGTTTGCCGGGTGATGACTGGATCATGACGGGCCTGGACCCCGAGGGATGCGATCTGCGACTGGGTGGAAAAACGGCGCGTCTGGACTTTGAAAAACCCGTCGAAAATGCCGAAGCGGCGCGTGCTGCGCTGGTGAAAATGGTCAAAGCAGCTCGTTCGCAGGACGACAGTCGAAAATCGTGAAAAAAGCTGTTCTGAGCGTTTGACTCCTTAGCGTCCGAAGTTATCTTGCTTCGGACACAAGTCCATAAATAAAACGGCGAATCATAGAACGCAGCGGGGTCGCAAAGACCGCCGCAAGGTCGCCTGTTACGCTCAGGAGGTATACGTGGAGCAGACTGGACATCCCAGCTCATTCGGCCTTGACAATCATGGCCTAGAAAATATCGTCGCCGCGCACTGGAATCTTTCCATGCCGGCGCTCTATCAGCATTCGCTGCGACGCGGCGAGAGTGAGCTGGCAGCCGGTGGAGGCCTGGTCGTAACGACCGGGGAATACACGGGCCGTTCGCCGAAGGACAAGTTCATCGTCGATGAGCCGGAAAACACCGACAACATCTGGTGGGGTCCGGTCAATAACAAGATTTCGCCAGACCATTTCAACACCATGCGGAACCGCATGCTGGCATTTATGCAGAACCGCGAGGTGTTCGTTCAGGACTGCTACGCTGGCGCCGATCCTGATTATCGGATCAAGGTCCGTGTCGTGACCGAGCAGGCATGGCACAGCCTGTTCGCTCAGAACATGTTCATCAACCCCGCTGCGAAAGAACACAATTCGTTCGAGCCCGATTTCACAGTTCTTCATGCGCCGAACCTGCAGGCCATTCCCGCGATTGACGGCAGCCGATCCGAAGTGTTCGTGATGCTGAACTTCGCCGAACGTCTGATCCTAGTCGGCGGGTCGCATTACACAGGCGAAATCAAGAAAACGATTTTCTCGGTTCTGAACTATCTTTTGCCCGCGAAAGACGTTCTGCCAATGCATTGTTCCGCAAATATCGGCGAAGGTGGCGACACTGCCATCTTTTTCGGGCTTTCTGGAACCGGCAAGACGACCCTGTCATCAGATCCGACCCGAACCCTGATCGGGGATGACGAGCACGGCTGGTCTTCGAACGGCGTGTTCAATTTCGAAGGTGGTTGCTATGCGAAGGCAATCAACCTGTCGCAGGAAGCAGAACCCGAAATTTACGCGGCGTCGCTCCGCTTCGGCACGGTTCTTGAAAACGTGACGCTGGATCCGGATACCAAGTTCCCGAATTTCGACGACGATTCGCTGACCGAAAACACCCGCTCGTCCTATCCCCTGGAATACATTCCGGGCACTAGCAAAACCGGGATGGGGGGACATCCGGAAAACATCGTGATGCTAACCGCTGATGCGTTCGGCGTGCTGCCGCCAATCAGCCAATTGACGGCTGACTAGGCGATGTATCATTTCCTGTCCGGGTATACCGCCCGATTGGCCGGTACGGAACGCGGAGTGGACGAACCGCAGGCGACATTCTCCACCTGTTTTGGTGCACCGTTCCTGCCCCGGCATCCGACCGTCTATGCCAAGCTGCTCGGCGAAAAGATCGAGAAGCACGGCGCTAAGTGCTGGCTGGTCAACACCGGCTGGAGTGGCGGCGCCTATGGCACCGGCGAGCGGATGAAGATAGCCCATACCCGCACCATGGTCCGGGCTGCGGTGGAAGGAAAACTAGCCAGCGTAGCGGTCGCCCCCGATCCGAATTTCGGACTGCTGATTCCGGAGAATGTGCCCGACGTACCGAAAGAGGTTCTAAATCCGAAGGAAACCTGGTCCGATAAAGGGGGCTACGATGATACCGCCCGCGATCTGGCGAAGCGGTTTGAGAATAACTTCGAACAGTTCGAGGACGCGGTCACCGACGATGTGAAAGCTGCAGGTATTCACGCCGCCGCCTGATTCAAACGATGACCCAGACAACAAATGGCCGGCAATTTTGCCGGCCATTTAACGTTTAGTACCTTTCGTATTGACCCGCGCTGGCGGAAACCGGCCTAGTGCACGACGCGAAACGGGCTGGGCGAATTGTTACAGCCCTCCAGAGCGCGCAGCCGTCGATCGATCCAGGAGATACGATCAGTCATGGCCACCTGCAGAAATGGCCGATCGGGAGACATTCCTTTCTGGCGATCGCAGAGACCTGCTCTCGCATCCCGATAGAATCTCTGCAGATCCGCCACCACCGCCGGCAGGTCTTTCGTATCGGCGGTATCCAGCAGTCCGAATTTTACGGCGGCGGAAGAACGGGTAATTGGATCGTCCCAATCCGGCAGCGGTCGACGCATTAATTCCTGAAAGGCCTTGGCGCCTTTCGGCGTCAACGTATAGAAGAATGGAATGGAACGGACCCAGCTTTCGGTCGCCAGAATTGTGCCGCTAGCTGATGCGGCACGTAGACCTTCGGCGATGACCTCCTGCGGTGGGCGCCATCCGCCGCCGGTCAGACACCAGACGGTGTCGATCAAACGGAACAGAGGTGTCATCCGGCAGGCTGTCGCGCCATAAAGCGCAAGTTCCAGGGCGGCGGCAGCATCAAGATGTCGGGGGGGGCTACCCTGCCGTTTGGGCAGGACGGCAATTTCCGTAAGCTGGTTCAGGTTAGGAGAATGAGCCATTGGTTTGTGTTTCCTTTTAGGATCAGAAGCTTGGTGACTTCCTCACAAGATAGTTTTTTGTTCTGAGCCCCAAATTCTAATTGCGAATGATTATCATTACCAGAAAAAACCATCCTTTAAATAAGTTTCTTCGGAAATTTTAAACTTATTAGAGACTACCGGATCC
>MDTA01062834.1_pt1 | contig 10037 bp, 18 predicted proteins | sample 811151 | NCBI WGS metagenome assembly MDTA01 (sample SAMN05326648, study PRJNA326480) | marine metagenome | isolation source: seawater | place: Indian Ocean: South | collected 2010 | reverse complement strand
TGACAAAATTAAGGACACATCAAACAAAAAACCAATTAAAACTTGGTCAAGAAACTCTACTATAATACCTGAATTTGTTGGACATAGTTTTATGATACATAATGGTAAAACTTTCATACCTATTACTATCTCTGAAGAAATGGTTGGTCATAAATTAGGGGAATTTGCACCCACAAGAACATTTAAAGGTCACACACCAGCAGATAAAAAAGCAGCCGCGGTTGCAACGCCATCAACTGAGAAAGCAGGAGGCGATAGTGGAAAAAAATAACTTGATAAAAGCTATAAATAAAAACGTTAGATCTAGCCCTAGAAAATTAGCTTTAGTTTGTAATTTTATTAAGGGTAAAAAAGCAGACTTAGCATTAAGAGACTTAGAATTTACAAGAAAAAGAATTGCAAAAGATGTAAGTAAAACCGTTAGATCAGCTATTTCAAATGCAGAAAATAATTACCAATATGATATAGATAATTTATTTGTAAAAGAAGCCTACGTTGGAAAATCATTAGTTATGAAAAGGTTTAGGCCAAGAGCAAAAGGTAGAGCGAGCCCAATAAAAAAACCTTTTAGCAGAATTACTATAATTCTTGAGGAAAAGAAAATGGTTAAAAATAAAAAGGAAACTAAATAATGGGACAAAAAATAAATCCAATAGGTTTAAGATTAGGAATCAATAGAGGTTGGGACTCAACCTGGTATGCCAAAAAAAAGGACTTTGGAAGATTTTTAATTGAGGATTATAAAATAAGAAATTATATAAAAAAGAACATTATAAATTCTGGCGTTTCCGAAATTATGATTGAGAGGTCTTCAAAAAAATGCACTGTATCTATACACACATCAAGACCAGGGTTTGTAATTGGAAAAAAAGGTGCAGATATTGAAAAAATCAAAAAGAATATATCAAAAATCACTGATAGCGATGTAAACATAAATATTAAAGAAATTAAAAAACCAGAATTAAACTCAAATCTAGTAGCTGAAAATATTGCTCAACAATTAGTAAAAAGGGTTGCATATAGAAGAGCCATGAAAAGAGCCATGCAATCAGCAATGAGATTAAATGCAAAAGGTATTAAAGTAATGTTAAGTGGTAGACTTGCAGGAAACGAAATTGCTAGAACTGAGTGGTTAAGGGAAGGTAGTATTCCTTCACATACATTAAGAGCGGATATAGATTATGGTTTTGCAGAGGCATTAACTACTTACGGAATTATCGGTGTCAAAGTTTGGATTTATAAAGGAGAGTTAATGGCTAAAGATGTTGAAAAAGAAAAAAAAGAAAGGGTAAAAAATGCTACAGCCAGTAAGAACTAAATTTAGAAAAGCATTTAAAGGTAGAATTCATGGCAAAGCTTCAAGAGCTGTGAAATTGAACTATGGACAATTTGGTTTAAAAGCAATCGAGCCAGAAAGAGTAATTGGTAAGCAAATTGAAGCCGCGAGAGTAGCTTTAACTAGATATATGAAGAGAACTGGAAAAGTCTGGACAAGAATTTTTCCTAATATTCCTGTATCAAAAAAACCTACTGAGGTGAGAATGGGAAAGGGCAAAGGATCTCCAGAATATTATGCATGTAGAGTAAAACCAGGAAGAATAATATTTGAGATTGATGGCGTAAGTGAAGAAATTGCAAGAGTAGCTTTATATAAAGCTTCTGCAAAACTTCCAATAAAAACAAAATTTATAAAAAGATAAATATGAAGAAAAAAGAAGATAAAAAACTTACAAAAGATCAAGCTGAAAAAAAAATATTATCTCTTAAAAAAGATTTGTTTAATATTAGATTTAAAAAAATTAATAATCAGATTGATAATCCTGCTCAATATAATGAAATAAAAAAGAGTATTGCAAGATTATTTACAACATTAAATATAAAAAATTCAAAATGACAAAAAAAATTTTAAAAGGTATTGTAACTAGCGCAAAAAATAACAAAACTATTGTTGTTGAAGTAGAAAGAAAATTTAAACATCCTTTTTATGAAAAAGTTATTAAAAGATCAAAAAAATATCATGCTCACGATGAAAAAAATAAGTTCAAAGAGGGTCAAAAAGTTTCGATAATAGAGTGTAAGCCTTATTCAAAAAAGAAAACATGGCAGGTGATTGAAAAATGATACAAATACAAACAGAACTTTCAGTAGCAGATAATACTGGCGCAAAAAGAGTAGAATGCATTAAAGTATTAGGTGGATCTAAAAGAAGATACGCATCAGTTGGCGATATAATTGTTATAAGTGTTAAAGATGCAATACCTAAAGGTAAAGTAAAAAAAGGTGCTGTGCATAAAGCAGTGGTAGTGAGAACACGAAAAGAAATTTATAGAAATGATGGTTCAAAAGTTCAATTTGACAATAATGCAGTTGTGTTAACAGATGATAAAGGTGAACCAATAGGAACTAGGATTTTTGGCCCTGTAACAAGGGAATTAAGAACAAGAGGACATACGAAAATTATTTCTCTTGCGCCAGAGGTATTATGATGAATTTAAAAAAAGGTATACAAGTTCAAGTTATCTCAGGAAAAGATAAAGGTAAAACAGGAGAGATTCTTGAAATAAACCGTAAATTAGGAAAGATTAAAATTAAATCTATTAATATGATTAAAAGACACACTAAACCAACTAAAGAAAATAAGGGCGGCATTATTTCAAAAGAGAGTTTTATACATCATTCAAATGTAAAAAATTTAGATTCGAAGAAAAAAGAAAAGATTACAAAGGGTAAAAAATGATACCAAGACTAAAAACAACTTATGATAAAGAGATAGTTTCTTCTTTGATGAACAAACTTTCTGTTAAAAATAAGCATCAAGTTCCTAAGATTGAAAAAATAATTCTTAATATGGGATTAGGTGAAGATGCATCAGACGGTAAAAAACTTAAAGCATGCTTAGAGGATATGGCTTTAATTAGTGGTCAAAAGCCAGTTGTAACAAAGTTTAAAAAATCAATCTCTAATTTTAAAACTAGAAAAGGTGGAAATGCAGGAATTAAAGTTACTTTAAGATCTTATAAAATGTACGAGTTTATTGACAGACTCGTAAATATAGCTCTTCCAAGAATTAAAGATTTTAGAGGGCTGTCAGAAAATGGAATTGACAATTCTTGTAATTATTCTTTTGGTATTAAAGAACACATTGTCTTTCCAGAAGTTAACTTTGACAAAGTTGATAAAATAAGAGGTTTAGATGTTACTATTGTAACTTCAAGTAAAAATAAAATCGGAACGTATGAACTCTTAAAAGGGTTTAATTTTCCATTAAATAAAAAAAAAAATTGAGGAAATAATGGCCAAAACAAGCGCAATACAAAAAAATCTTAAAAGAATAAAATTAGTAAAAAAATATGCAAAAAAAAGAGCTGCTCTTAAAAAGATAATTAATAATAAAAAACTAGAATTATCTCAAAGATTTGAGGCTCAATTAAAATTAAATAAACTTCCTAAGAATTCTGCGAAAATAAGAATAAGAAATAGATGTGAGGTTTCTGGTAGACCACACGGTGTGTATAGAAAATTAAAAATTTCAAGGATTGCCTTAAGAGATATGGCATCGTCAGGTAAAATCCCTGGAATAACTAAATCAAGCTGGTAGGAGGAAAATGACATTAACTGATCCAATTGGAGATATGTTTTCAAGAATAAGAAATGGTCAAATGAGATCACTTGCTTCTGTTGAAATCCCATCTTCAAATTTTAGAAAAAATATTTTGGAAATTCTGAAAAAGGAAGGATATATAAAAGATTATTTTATAGGAAAAAATGAAAATAATAAAATTAGTTTAAAAATTTCTTTGAAATATTATGAGGGAAATCCAGTAATAAAGGAAATTAAACGAATTTCAAAACCAGGAAGAAGAGTATATTCAAGAGCAACAAGTATACCAAAAGTTATGAATGGTCTTGGCTTAGCAATTTTATCTACTCCAAAAGGAGTTATGAGTGATATAGAAGCAAGGAAAAATAACGTAGGTGGAGAAATAATTTGTAGGGTATTTTAATGTCAAAAATTGGTAAAAAAAATATAGAAATTCCAAAAGAGTCTTCAATAAAAGTTGAAGGTGGAAACTTAATTATTACTGGTCCAAAAGGTACAAAAAAATTAACAATAAATGATAAAATCTTTTCATCAAAAATAAATGAAAATATCTTTAACCTAGAGCCATTGCAAAAAAAAATCGACAAAAAAACCTCAATAATGTGGGGCACTTATAGAAGCCTCATAAATAATGCAGTTAGAGGTGTATCTGTAGGGCATGAAAAAATTCTAGAACTTAGTGGCGTAGGCTTTAGAGCTAATCTAAAAGGTCAAATCTTAAATTTACAAATTGGATTTAGTCATGAAGTGAATTTTAATATACCAAAAGAAATTAAAATTAATGTTGAAAAACAGACAATAATTAAGATTAATGGCGTTGATAAGGAATTGGTATCAAAAATAGCTGCTGATATTAAAAGTCTTAAACCAGTTGAACCATATAAAGCTAAGGGAATTAAAGAGAGAGGTCAATTTGTTTTAAGAAAAGAAGGAAAGAAAAAGTAATGAAAAAGGTAAATACTAAAACAAAAAGAAGAATTAGAAATAGAAAAAAAATGAAAGATGTAAACACTGCACGTTTCAGGATAACTGTATCTAAATCATTAAAAAATCTTTCTGCTCAAATTATTGATGATAAAAGTAGAAAGACATTAGTTTCAGCTTCTTCTATCGAAAAAGATATCAAATTAAAAAATGCCAAAAAAATTGAAAAATCAAATCTTATTGGAGAACTACTTGCTAAAAGAGCAAAAGAAAAAAATATTAGCAATGTTTATTTTGATAGAGGAGAGCATAAATATCACGGTAGAGTAAAAACTTTTGCAGAAACTTTAAGAAAAAATGGATTAAAATTTTAAATGATTGAAAATAAAAAAATTGAAAGCGATATAAAAGAAAAATTAGTAGCTATAAATAGAATTACTAAAGTTGTAAAAGGTGGTAGAAGATTTGGATTTGCTGCTTTAGTTGTAGTTGGAAATCAAAAGGGATCAATCGGAATTGGTCAAGGTAAATCAAAACAAGTTCCAGATGCTATTAAAAAAGCAACAGAGGTTGCAAAAAGGAGTCTGGTTAAAATACCTCTAAAAGATGGAAGAACGCTTCACCATGATGTAAAGGGAAAAAATGGTTCTGGAAAAGTTTTTTTACGAGCCGCTCCTGCAGGTACAGGAATAATTGCTGGAGGTGCTATTAGATCTGTTTGTGAAGTTCTAGGCATCCAAGACGTTGTTGCTAAATCTTTAGGATCTGCAAATCCTCATAATGTGCTTAAAGCTTGTGTTAATGGACTTAAATCTCAAAACTCACCAAAAATTTTATCTGCAATAAGAGGAAAAAAAATTGCCGAAATAGTTTCTAAAAGGGAGATAAAATAATGCAATTAAATAGCCTTGCAAAAAATAATAAAAAAAAGATTAGAGTAGGAAGAGGAATAGGAAGCGGAAAAGGTAAAACTTCTTCAAGGGGTCATAAAGGCCAAAAATCTAGATCAGGAGTTTCTATCAAAAGTTTTGAGGGTGGACAAATGCCTTTATATAGAAGGTTACCCAAAAGAGGGTTTAAATCTTTTAAAAAAGATAATATTGCGATTTTAAATTTAGATAAAATTCAAACAATGATAGATAAAAAAAGCAATAACCTAAAAGATTCAATTAATCTTAAAATTCTGAAAGAAAAAAAACTTGTTGGTAAAAAATATTTAAAACTTAAAATTCTTGGTTCTGGTGAAATAAAAAAAAACATAGAAATTTCAGCAAACTTTGCATCAAAAAAAGCCTTAGAAAAAATCGAAAAAGTAGGTGGTAAATTAAGTTTATTAAAAAGATAGTTATATATGTCTAGTGAAACGCTCAATACAGCCGGTGCATTTAGTCAAGCTAAAGATTTAAAAAATAGAATTTTATTTACCATTTTAATTTTAATGATTTATAGACTTGGAACTTATGTGCCATTGGCTGGTATAGATCCTATGGCATTGAAAGAAATAATGTCATCAAGTCAAAAAGGTTTATTGGGAATGTTCAATATGTTTTCTGGTGGCGCAGTTACGAGAATGGCAATATTTGCTTTGGGTATAATGCCATATATTTCCTCAGCAATTATTGTTCAATTATTAACCGGTGTTTCTGATTATTTTAAAAATCTTAAGGAACAAGGTGAAATCGGGAGAAAAAAAATTACTCAAATAACAAGATACGGAACTGTTTTAATTGCTTGTTTGCAAGGCTATGGAGTATCAGTTGGTTTAGAAAATGCTGGAAATTTAGTAATTGAGCCTGGTCTATCTTTTAGACTTATCACAACCATTTCATTGGTTGCTGGCACAACTTTTTTAATGTGGTTGGGTGAACAAATTACATTAAGAGGTGTTGGTAACGGAATATCTTTAATAATTTTCTCAGGTATCGTAGCAGAAATACCTAGAGCTCTTGCATCAACTTTTGAACTGGGTAGAACCGGTGCGCTCTCAGCTGTAATGATTGTAGGAATTTTTATATTAGTTATCCTTACAGTATTATTTATTGTTTTTTTTGAAAGAGCTATGCGTAAGATATTAATTAATTATCCAAAGAGACAAGTTGGAAATAAAATGTACGGTGGTGAGTCTTCTCATCTTCCACTTAAAATAAATACAGCTGGGGTTATACCAGCTATTTTTGCCTCTGCTCTATTGCTACTGCCAATAACTATTTCAAACTTTGGTTTTGCTGAGTCTGACACATTTCTTAAAATTTCTTCAATGTTTACTCAAGGACAGCCTCTATATATGTTATTATATGCATCTGGTATTATATTTTTCTCTTTTTTTTATACATCGATTGTTTTTAATCCTAAAGAGACCGCTGAAAATTTAAGAAAATATGGTGGTTATATTCCTGGTATTAGACCCGGAGAAAGGACCGCTGAATATATTGAAACTATTTTAATAAGACTAACTACTGTTGGATCACTTTATTTAACTTTTGTTTGTTTAATGCCAGAGTTTTTAATTGCAAAATATCCAATACCTTTTTATTTAGGTGGAACATCAATATTGATTGTTGTGGTTGTTGCAATGGACACTGTCACACAGGTTCAAACTAGATTAATGAGTTCGCAGTATGAGTCATTAATAAAAAAAACAAAATTTGGTAAGTAATTAGATAAATGAATATTGTTATCTTTGGACCTCCCGGAGCAGGTAAAGGAACACAATCAAATTTTATCGTAAATAAATTTAATATGTTTCAACTATCGACTGGTGAACTTTTGAGAGCTGAAACTAAAAATAACACCGATTTCGGTAAAAAAATCTCATTAATTATTAATTCCGGTAATTTAGTTTCAGATGACATCGTGAGTAATTTAATTGAAAAATATATTTCAAACAGCCTATACAAGAATAAATTTATTTTTGATGGATATCCTAGAAATTTAGCGCAAGCAAAAAATTTAGATTTCTTATTAAATAAGTACGAACAAAAAATTGATCTTGTTTTAAAATTATCTGTCAGTTTAGAAATTATTAAAGCAAGAATTATAGAGAGAAAATCTCTTGAAAAAAGAGCAGATGATAATGAAGAAATTGCGATAAAAAGATATAAAACGTATGAAGCGAATATTAAACCTGTGATAGATTTTTATAAACAAGCAAATTTATTAAGAGTAGTTAATGGAGAAGCTTCTATAATTGAAATTAACAGTGAAATAAGCGACATAATTGAGGCTATCTAGGGTTGACTTTAAATGATTTCACAATATAAATACGCAGGAAACTTAAATTCATTATATATATGGCTCGTATAGCAGGAATAAACATTCCACAAAATAAAGTTGTCAGTATAGCACTAACATACATTCACGGCATAGGGTTGCATTCATCAAAAAAGATTTGTGAAAAATTAAATATACCTCAAACAACAAGAGTTAATGATTTAACGGAGGATCAAGTTCTCAAAATAAGAGAATTCATAGATGGAAATCATAAAGTAGAAGGTGATTTAAGAAGAGAAGTTTCCGTAAACATAAAAAGATTAGTTGACTTAGCTTGTTACAGAGGAACTCGTCATAAAAAAAAACTACCTGTAAGAGGTCAAAGAACTCAATGTAATGCAAGAACACGTAAAGGAAAAGCTATAGCAATTGCAGGAAAAAAACTTACACCACTTAAAAAATAAGATTTATGAATAAAAAAAATGAAAAAGTTGAAAAAAAACCTGAAGTAAAGAAAGTTGAAACTAAAAAGATAAGCACCTTTAAGAAAAAAAAGAAGGTAAAAAAAAACATTACTTCTGGAATAGCGTATGTATACTCCACATTTAATAATACAATAGTTTCGATAGCAGATGAGAACGGAAATGTAATTTCTTGGTCCTCTGCAGGCGCTAAAGGATTTAAAGGTTCTAGAAAATCTACTCCATATGCTGCACAAGTGGCAGCTGATGATGCTGGAGCGAAAGCTTTTGAACAAGGTTTAAGAACATTAACGGTACAAGTTAAAGGACCTGGTTCAGGTAGAGAGACTGCCTTAAGATCTTTACAATCTAAAGGATTCAAAATTTTATCAATAAAGGATACCACACCAATGCCTCATAACGGTGCGAGACCGCCCAAAAGAAGGAGAGTATAAATGCAAACAACAACTAATATAATAGATAAAAATTGGAAAGCATTAATTAAACCAAATAAACTAGATATATCAAGCAACGAAGATAAGACAATTGCAAAAGTTATAGCTGAACCACTAGAAAAAGGTTTTGGTCAAACAATAGGAAATTCTTTAAGAAGAATACTATTATCATCCATACAGGGCGCTGCAGTTACAGCGATACAAATAGATGGAGTTCTCCATGAGTTCTCATCTATTAAAGGAGTTCGAGAGGATGTTACAGATATTGTTTTAAATGTAAAAAATTTAGCAATAAAATCATCTTCATCTAGTGCAAAAAAAATAATTTTAGATATAAAAGGACCTAAAGAAGTTAAAGCAAAAGATATTACTTTAGTTCCAGATATTGAAATTTTAAATCCAGAGCAAACTATTTGTAATTTAGACGAAAAAACTCATTTTCATATGGAATTAATGGTGAGCACAGGTAAAGGATATGTACAAGCTCCAAAAAACAAATCTGATGATACACCTTTAGGTCTAATTTCAATCGACTCTTTATTTAGTCCTGTAAAAAAAGTATCTTTTTCGGTAGAAAACACTAGGGCTGGAAGCGCTTTAGACTATGATAAATTGATTATGACTGTGGAAACAAATGGAACGGTAGATGCAGAAGATGCAATAGCTTACTCAGCAAGAATATTTCAAGATCAATTAGCAATGTTCGTTAATTTTGAAGATCCTCAAGAAATAGTAAAAGAGGTAAAGTCTGCCGAACCTGAATTTAATAGAAATCTATTAAAGAGAGTTGAAGAACTTGAACTATCTGTAAGATCAATGAATTGTCTGAAAAATGATAATATTATTTATATAGGAGACTTGGTACAAAAAACAGAGCCAGAAATGCTAAGAACTCCTAATTTTGGAAGAAAGTCCTTGAACGAAATTAAAGAAGTTTTAAACACAATGTCATTATACTTAGGAATGGAAATTCCAAACTGGCCCCCAGATAATATTGCAGAATTATCCAAAAAATTAGAGGAAAATAATTATTAATGAGACACGGTTTAGGTTATAGAAAATTAAATAAAACAAGCGAACATAGAAAAGCTTTATTTAAAAACATGCTTAATTCTCTTATTAAGTATGAACAAATCATCACTACACTTCCAAAGGCAAAAGAACTGAAACCTCAAATAGATAAAGTTATTACAATAGGAAAAGATAAAAATTTAAGTAGTAAAAAAAGATTATTTTCAAAACTTCAAGATAAAAAATCTGTAACCAAAGTATTTGAAGAATTATCTAAAAGATACAGCTCAAGAAAAGGTGGATATTCGAGAGTTTTAAAGGCTGGTTTTAGAACAGGTGATGATGCACCAATGGCTGTGATTGAATTAGTCGATC
>MDTA01056880.1_pt1 | contig 10037 bp, 6 predicted proteins | sample 811151 | NCBI WGS metagenome assembly MDTA01 (sample SAMN05326648, study PRJNA326480) | marine metagenome | isolation source: seawater | place: Indian Ocean: South | collected 2010 | reverse complement strand
GATGGAGAGGGACATAGGGTGACTACTTTGTACCCGAATGGTGGAAGGTTGGAATTAGAACTTACTCCTGAAAAGCCTTTGATCAAATTTGGGGAGCGTGGATTAAGCAGGAAAGGGGATGGTGCAGCATCGGTAAGTTGGTACTGGTCATACACCCGCCTGAAGGCTGAGGGGACTCTTAACCTAAATGGACAAACTGAACAAGTCCGCGGAGAAGCATGGATGGATCATGAAATTTCCTCCAGTCAATTAGGTGAAGGGCTGGAAGGGTGGGACTGGACATGTATGCAGCTAAATGATGGGACGGAAGTGAAAGCTTACCGCTTGCGCAAGGACGATGGATCGAGCGATCGTTGGTCGGCGGTATATTGGATCGATCAAGAGGGACAGGTCGAGCAAGTCTATGCGGACAAATTTTCCTGGAACGAGGAGGACCGTTGGGAAAGCTCAACCACTGGGCTTACTTATCCAACTCATGTGCGAATTGAAGCTGAGCACCCGACAAAGGGTACCCAAACCTACACACTCAAGCCAATGCTGGATAATCAGGAATTTTACGGCAACCATGCAGACAATGCCTACTGGGAAGGTGCCTGCGAAGTATTGGATACCCAAGGCCAAGTCATTGGCAAAGCCTACCTCGAACTTGCCGGTTATGGTGGCGGGCTCGGTGCAAGGCTAAATTAATACCAACTTAGCCCATTTCTAATTGCAATTATTTTGCAATTAGGGGTATAAGTTTCCTTTTTTATGAAGAAATTATTGGCAACGGTTTGTTTATTCCTGATTGGGAGTATGACCGTGTCAGTATTTTCGCCGGGCATTCACAAATCCATATTTCATGGTGGTAATGAATGTGCGCACGGTCATTCAAAGTTTCCGTGTTCAGGGCATGGAGATAATTCTTCAGAGGAAGAGGGTTTGGAAAGCTGTGCGGTTATTCTGTTTGGAAAGACTTCGAATGCGGCACTTTCTATCAATTCCCTATCAAGACCGAATCTTTTATTAGAAGAGATTTTTCTGTCTGGCAATATAAGTACCAAGACACCTGATAACACTTTAAACAGGTGGGCCCGTGGTCCACCTTCAACAGTTTAAATATACTTTTTGTGGGGCTGTTCTGTTGAGCAGTCATGAATACCCATACTTTATGTCCCATTTTCATTTGGGACATTAAAAATTCGAAGCTCTCATGAGCCTACTTCTTTAAAAATATACAAATGAAATCACTAAAAATACCTATTTTATTATCCCTTTCCTTGGCACTCGCTCAAGGTGCAAAAGCAAAACAACCTGTGGAGCAACTTGATGCTCTGGTAGTTGAATCAAGCCCACTTGAAACCAAACTTAATCAGACCACCCAATCTGTGGGTATTCTAACCGGAGATGAACTAGATAAGGCCAGAGGTAATACAATTGCTGAGACTTTATCTGAGGTTCCCGGAGTCAGCCAAACTCAATTCGGTCCATCTGCAAATCGCCCGATTATTCGTGGTCAGGACAAATTTAGAGTAAAAGTAGTCCAAAACGGAACAGACACATTTGATGTTTCAGCACAGTCCGAAGATCATGCTGTACCAATCGACCCACTTCTTGTCGATAGAATTGAAATACTTCGTGGTTCCTCTGCTCTTTTACATGGAGGTAGTGCAATCGGTGGAGTAGTAAATGTAATTGACCGTAGTATCCCAACAGATGTTGAGCCTGGTGTGAGTGGGTCTTTACTATCGACTTACAGCAGTGTGGATGAAGGCTTCCGTTCTGGAATCGTAGGATTCGCAGGATCTGATAAGTTTAGCTTTCAAATTAACGGTTTTATAAAGGACTATAATGATTATGAAACTCCAAGTTTTTATAAAGAAGATCATCATAATCCTGGTGTATTTGAAGGTCCGTTCAGCGTTGTTTCTAATAGCCATGGAGAAAGCCAGTCAATTGGATTTGGCGGGGCATATAAAATGGAATCAGGTTATGCTGGACTTAGCTTTTCAAACTATGAAAACGACTACGGAGTACCTGGTGAACATGCCGAAAGTGATACCCTTATTGAAATGGAAAAAGATCGTTTTGAGTTTCGTTCAGAAATTGAAATTGCAGATTCTGAATGGCTTAATGCGATTGAGCTTAACTTTGGTTATTCAGACTATAAACACAGCGAAAGTGGATTTGAAGACGAAGGTGCTGGGCCTGAATGGCACACCCACTCAACCTATTTAAAGGAGGGTTTTGATACCAAAATAGCTTTTGGCCATAGTATCGGAAACTTCGATGGAGTATTTGGTATGCATGGAGTCTTCGATGAGTTCAAAATTGTTGGGGAAGAAAGTATTCTGGGAGGTTCTAGTAAAGATAATTTGGGTAATGACGATCCTCAAAATCCTGCCATCTCCTCGGAGGATTCCTCAAGGATCGCCCTTTTCTTAATCGAGCAATATGACCTTAGTGATCAAACCAAAATAAATGGTGGTATTCGTGTAGAAAGTTTCGATCGAGATTACACGGGGACCTCGGATCGTGATGACGAGTTATTCAGTGCCAGCGGAGGAGTTTCTCACGACCTTAGTGAAATCTGGAACATCAGTGGAAATTTGAGTTACTCAGAGCGTGCTCCTGATACAGCCGAATTGTATTCTGATGGAGGACATCATGCAACCGAGTCCTATGATGTGGGAACCTCTACACTAGATACTGAGTCAGCTACTAGTATTGAGATCGTTCTTCGTAAGAAAATCGGAAATGTAACCGGACAGGTGTCTGCATTCCATACCAAATACAAAAACTTCATCTTTCTCGAAGATACAGACACTGTTCGTAACGGTGAAGGTGAATTAGCAGACGATCCTGGAGACGATTTAATTCTTGGTAATGGCGATGATGAATTTGTTTCCGGAGAGGAAGGCCTTGCAGAAAAAAAATATGAATCAGCAGATGCGGAATTTCAGGGAGTTGAATTTGAAATTGATTGGTTAGCGATGCAAAACCAAGGCTGGGATTTGTTACTTTCAGCTTACGGCGACATGGTTCGTGGAAAAAACAAGACTGAGGGTGGCAATTTACCGAGAATTCCAGCTGCAAGAATTGGTTTTGGTTTTGAAATACAACAAGAGAAGTTGGATTTTGGAATGAAGCTTATTCATTCATTAAAGCAGGATAATGTGGCTGTACATGACGACCATAGCGAGGATGTTACTGAGGCATACTCTCTGTTAAGTGCATTTGCGTCTTATGACATCAATATCGGGGATAATGTTGGTACGCTTTTCCTTCGAGGTAATAATCTAACCGATGAGCTTGCATACAACCATGCATCCGTTTTGAAGAGTCATGCCCCACACGCTGGTCGTAGCGTCGAAGTCGGGCTTAAATTTGATTTCTAAGGTATTTGGAAAGATAAAATTCTAAATTTTTAGATACAGAAATGTAACTAAATAGGGCTAGCAGGGCCCTCCTAAATATGGGAGGGTCCTGCTTTTTTATTGCTGAGCAAAATACCTTACAAGAAACTTAGTAGTTTAAAGGATTATGAAAGTTTCACACCTGTTTATACATTTGCTATTTCCATGCTTAGTTTTGTCGGCAATGGATGATCGGTTTACCCCTATTGATCGATGGTATGAGGTTTATTTGGGGGATGCGAAAGTTGGGTATGTTTCAGACACGATGCAAAAGGACGGAGACATAATAAAAAGCAGAAATGAATTTGTTATGCAGATTAAGCGTGGAGATGTGGGAATTGAGATTACTGTAGAGCAGGAAACCAAGGAGAGAATAGGTGGTGAATTGATCAGTTTTACCAGCGAAACAAAAATGGCGGGCATGCCCATGCTGAAGAAAGGCAGGGTGGAGGGGAATGAGTTAGTCGTTTATGAAAAACAGTTCAATGCGGAGAAGGAAAGCAAATATCCTTTTGATCCCGAGGCAGGAATGAGCTGGGGGTTGCGTAAACAGGTGCTTGAAAATGGATTTAAGGCAGCTGGCAAAACCTATGAATTAAAAGTCTACTCTCCGGATATGGGGATGAAAGCACCGGTAAAAGCAAATATTATTTGCCTGGGAAAAAAACTGATACAGGTGGGTGAAGAAAAAGTTCGGGGTTACGAAGTGGACATGGAATTGAAAGGCCCATTTGGATCAATGAAAACGAAATCTTGGTTTGATCAGGATTGTGTGGCCTTGCGGACAGATTCGAGCATGGGTGGGATTAATATTTCAATGATTCAAGTGCCCCAAAAGAAAGCCAAAAAGATGGATATAAAGACACATGAAATATTGTTGAGTTCTGTGATACCCTTGAATGCAACCGTTCCCAAAAGAGAAAAAAATATTTTCATCCTGGAGACCATTGAAGGTAACTGGGCAGGCAAATTATTTGAAGGTAGTACTCAACAGGTGGAGAGAATTGATGACCAGTCGGTTCGGGTAATTGTAGACCAGTCTGTAAAAAAGAAAAAAGCTGTGCAGGAAAGGGATATGAAGTCTTTTCTCTCATCAACGATTTACTTGGATACTGACGATTTGCTGATTCAAAAACTTGCAAAAAAGGCAAAAGGTAATGCGAGGAAACCTGGTGAAATTGCCAAAAAACTAACTAAATTTGTATACGGTCATGTGTCCGGGAAAAATTATGGAGTTGGTTTTGCTACCGCCAGTGAAGTAGCAAGAAACAAAGAGGGTGACTGCACTGAACATGCCGTTTTGCTGGCTGCATTGGGGCGTGTATTGAGCATACCCACACGAGTGGCAACTGGCTTGGTTTATGCCGATGAATTTGAAGGTGAAAAGAATGTCCTAGTTTACCATATGTGGACACAGTTTTATATCGATGGTGAATGGGTGGACCTCGATCCTGCCCTTGGTTTAGTGAAGTGTCAGTCCGACCGGATTACATTTTCAGTTGATTCTATGGAAGATGACCTAATGGCTTCTATGATTCCGTTAATGGAGTTAATCAATAATTTGAAAGTTACCCTACAACCTGTTGAGTGATATTTCCTCCATTTTTAAACATAGTCTTAAGATATCTTGGTCATCCTGGGTAATGTTTTCACGGAATAATCTGTTGAAACTTAGAGGGCGAGCAGTTCGTTCATTAACTTGGCAGTTTTTTCGATACCGCCGTCGCTTCCTTCTCGCGTCGCCCAACCGGTAAACTCGATATTTTCGAGTTCGTGGCGGACTTTCTTCCAGTCGACATCTCCCCGGCCGAGGGGGCAGAAGCCGTTCTTTGATCCCCAGTCCTTAATGTCCAATTTTACGGTACGTTTGCCAAGTATCCTGATCCACTCGTGACTGGGGGCAAACTTCTGCATGTTTCCAATATCGTAATATGCCTGTACCCATGGGCTGTCGATTGCATCGATGTAGTCACGAAACTGCTCGGGTTTGTAACAAAAGCCGTTCCATACGGTCTCGATCAATACATGAATCTTTAGCTCTTGGGCGAGTGGAATGACCTGGCGGATCTGCTCGATCGAACGATCCCATACATGCTGATGGTTCTCATTTGCCCCGGTTACCTTACCGGGAACAAGCAGGACAGATGTCCCCCCGACTGCATGCGATTCGCGAATGGCCAGAGCAAGACCCTCTCTGCTTTTTTCACGAACTTGTGGGTTCTCATCGGACAGTCGTGTATGCCAGTGCTTGCTGTATACCACGCCGTGCATGGGTAGATTGTGCTTAGTACAGGCCTTCTTCATTGCTTCGGCTTTCAGTCCCGGTGCGGAACCTTCAATTCCGTCGAACCCAAGATCCTTGAGCTTTTTCATCTGCTCCTCGTCCGGGCCGGTGCCAAATTTGACTGCCTTTTTGATCTTTCCACGAAAGGAAGGGGCTTGTGCAAAACAAAAATGAGAAAGGGCAAGTGAGCTGGTGGCAGTGGCGAGAAAGCGTCTACGGTTCATAGCAATTTATAGTATCATTAAATTTTGAAATCTTCATCCCCCTAATTGGCAGAAAGTTCTCACTTATTGTCTTTTCGATGATTAATTCCAAAGCTTTTATTTATTTATAACAAGTTGTGAAGATCTGTAATGTAATTCTTATTCGCAAAATCTTTTGGGTGTTAAGTATTTCTACTTGCTGAAATAAGTAGCCAGTGTTCATAGTTCAGTTTTACAGCTTTGCCCAAAAAAAGGAAGGAACCCGTGAACGAAAAGGAAAGGAATTTTAGCAAGACTCAGGTGTTATTTTTATCATCTCTATGCGTTCTTGTAATATCGCTTGTAGCATGGTTGGTGAACCTTGAAATTGCCCTGCAGACCATCTCTGTGGAATTGGTATTGGTCAGTGATCTGTTTCCTGAAAAGCTTTATAATTGGTTAGAGGCATTTTCCGCGGATTTAAGTACTATAAGCACATTGGTACCTGTACTCCTTGTGCTGTTTCCATGTGTTCAAAGCTGGAATGTTTTGCGCGTTGGTAATGACGAGCTGGCAAGGCGACAATTATCGAGCGATCCATATCCTCTCAACTTTGCCTATTTTCTGGTTATGCTGGGACTGGCAGGCACCTTATATGGTCTGTTGATCGGGCTGGATGTGAGCGGGGTTAAGGAATTGGGAGACAAGGCCCAAACCGTGGATAAGATAAACGACTCGCTTGATCAATTACTTGGAGGCACGGCTACCGCACTGCTAAGTTCCTTGCTCGGGTTGGTCGGTGCTTTTCTGGCGGCCCGTCCCTTAACTTGGCTTTATCAATGGGCCACTGAATTAACGGATGAAGAAGACTTAGGCCTTACGGAAACAATCGAAAGGTTGGTCGGAGATATGCGTAATTTGGGGGATGCCAGCCGGGCATTTGGTGAGCGTTTGGATGGTACCAGTATACAAGATATACCAGCCACCTTGAACGAAATTAAGAGTGAGCTGGGCGGTTTAAAGCAAGAACTGGCCCGTGCAAACGAAAGAATTCAAGGATTGGGGGATTCTCAACGAGAGGGGCAGTCAATGTTGGCACCCCTACAGGAATTAGGCAGGCTTGGAAATCTGGAAAATTTGCTGGGTAGGATTGGAGACGCTCATGAAGCGGGCAACCAAACGGATCATAAGATTCTCGGGGCGCTGGATTTGATCCATAAAGATCAGCTAGAAGTGGCTCGTAAAGCCAATGAAGGTTTTGCAGTAATGGGAGATAGTCTTCAGACCATAGAGCAAAACTTGGCCTCGTTGAAGGAGTCGGGCAGCTCAGGAATCGAGAAACTCGATGAAATTGTATCCCAAGTACGATCAATTAATGCCAACCTCAACCTTGGCCGCGAGGAGGCTCAATCCCAAAGGCAGGAAGTTCTTCATTTATTGGAAAATGCCCAAGCTGAAAGAAAGGCAGAGAGAAAAGCCTTACGTAGTGCCTTTGGGCAGTTTGTGATGTCAAACCAAGCCACCAGCGAAGTTGAGGAAAAGTGAGAACTGGAAGAAAGGATCTGGCATTCCTTGCTGGTTTAAAGGATGGAAAGGGAGCAAAAGCTGGCCGTTCCCCATTGTTAAGTCCGAATGATGCCTTGGTACAGGTGGCACTCCCCCTCGTATTGATTTTGGCAATCATTACGCGTCTGATGGTGATCGAATATACTGAAGCGGTGCGCAACAAGGGCCCACGCATATTGGAGATGTGGAAACAGCAATTGATCCTGCGTATTGATACGGTGATGGATAACTGGGAGAGAGAGGCAGAACTGGGGGCATTTCCGGATTTTCAAAGAGTACAATGGGCGGGGGCATTTCCCGATGATCAAAGATTTGCCAGCTTGTGCGTTAAGGCATTGGAAATGAATGACCGTAAAAATTTACAGGAAGATCTCTACAATGCGGCCTTAGCCTATGAACCGCCGGCAGGAGAAGAGGAGAATGCTCTGCAGTTTATCACATTGTACGATCCGCTGGCAAAGGCCCGCCCAAATGACCCTGATTTAGTTTCGGAAGATTTTGTGATCAATGAGCAGCGAAGGGCCTATGCTTTGGGGTATGTTGCAGACCGAGTGTCGAAATGGAAAGAGCAGGTGGAGGGTTTGCAATGGGCAGCTGTCGCCCAGTGCGCTGATCAGTTACCCCTGCTAAATCTGGAGGACTCGAATAATGGGTTATCTGCTCAGTTGTTACGAGTCTCAGATGAATTAAAAGCAAGAGGTTACCCTTTGATTAACAGCGTTGTCGAGGAATACGGGCAATTGGGCGAGGGGCTGGAAGAATGATAAGAATCACCCTTCTTTATTCGATTTTATTCTTTGGTTTATTTTCGGGAGTACTGGCAAAGTCGGACCCTAAGGCTGGAGCAAAAAAAGTGCTTACCCTGCGGGCGGCGGCCGAAAAGGTAAAATTACATCTAAAAAGTGTAGCGGATGCAAACGATTCGCAAGCGGGAGAGTTGAGCATTTTACTTTCCAAAGAGATGCTCGAAAGGGTCGAGCAATTCAAGACTCTAAAGGGTGGTGAAGAGCCGGGTGGGAAATGGATCGAGCAATGGCGCTTAAAAGAATTAGAGAAGTCGGTCAACCAGACCCTGGAGTGGGCCAAGGAGCAAAGTCCTTTGCCGATTGAACGAGCGGAACTGTTAAAGCGGGCGGTCAAAAACTGGGCAAAGGAAGCTCCACAAAAAGCAAGCGAGTATGCCAGGATTAATTTAGGAAAGGTCTATGCCAAGGCCAGGGAATTGGCGACCGAGGAGCAGATAAAAAGACTGCGTGAAAATCAAACTTTTCCAAGTTGGCCAGAATTAAACAGTCGGGTTTCGAAAATTTTTGAGAAAAAGGGACAGGGATTAAAGCCCATAACCACCGATGAATTTGTTGATCTTGACGAGTGGTTAAACACCATGGAGGGAAACACAGAACCGGTGTTTGAGGAGGTGAGCAAAAAGGCAGCGGAAATGTCGGCCGATTTTCGCAGAGAAGTGGCCAAGCAATACAAAGCACAATTTGAAACTGTCAAAAAACAGGTGGAGGGAAACCAATATGCCGCTGAACTTAAATCACGCGCTGATCTCTATGCCAGTTCCTTAGAGCAATTAAAAGAAGGAGCGGTGGAGGACCTGGAAGCGAAGCCACCCGTTTATGGAACCTTTGAGGCAATCGAAAAACTGGTGGAGCGGGCTTCAGCTCATTGGGAAACAAAGCGGTTTGAGAAATACCTAAAATCCTCGAGGGAGTGGATTCCAAATGAAGGGGAATTAGAAAGTGAAATTCGCCGAAATATAACTGAGCATTTATATGCTGGGAAAAGTCTTAAATTACTAGTGGAAAAGTATTTTGGAAAGGCCAGTAATATTGCGGCCAAACAGTATGGGGGAAAGAAGTTGAGTGAATATTTTTCCGGTGAAATGACCGAGGCAGGGGCCTTGGCGAAGACCTTTAAAAATCAACTGAGAGGATCAATTAAACAAAGATCGAATGCAGTTAGGCAGCAAATTGCAGAGGAGCAGTTTTCCCAAGAGTTTGCAAGTTTTCTGGATGATTCTTTTCCCGAAGAATCCGTCATTCTTTGGTATTACAAAAAGGGCAAGAGCAGAGTGGGAGATCTTACCGATCTGTCCAGGAGTTTAGGTATGAATGTCGACCATTCCCATCTTTTGGAGGAAACCCGACGAATGGCCGTGCAGAAAACAAATGCATTGCTAGAACCTGCAATTAGGTCGATGCGTACCCAGCTTGAACTGGTCGGGAATCTGGAGAAAAAAAATATCGAGCAGTTGAGAAAAGATGTAAGCGATAATCTGCCGGTTGCGGATATTTTTAAAAAATGGGAGTTGGCATGGCAGGAATTATGGAATGAAAAACACACCAATTACTCCCAGCAATGGAAACCCAAGTTTCAATCAGTGGACGAGGAACTTAACAAAGTTGTCAGACAATTATACGAGGGTATGCAAAAAGTAGTGGTGCAAGCCCCATCCAGTAAAGACTCCACAATTGAAGAACTTGGCGGGGATGAAGAGAGTAGTACATCTGATGCCATTCCCACAGAAAATGAACAACCCGAATCAAAACAGGAGGAAGATAAACCCGAGCAAACCGCCCAAGGAGGAGCGGAGGAAAAAGCTGG
>MDTA01047726.1_pt1 | contig 10037 bp, 9 predicted proteins | sample 811151 | NCBI WGS metagenome assembly MDTA01 (sample SAMN05326648, study PRJNA326480) | marine metagenome | isolation source: seawater | place: Indian Ocean: South | collected 2010 | reverse complement strand
GAAAAATGTTTGTGCAATAGGTGACGCTCCCAATGATATCTCCATGTTTGAAGCATGCGGTTGGTCAGTAGCGGTAGGCGGTGCTAGTGATGATGCAAAAAATAGTGCTAAGGTTGTTTCTCAAAAAGAGAGAGGGTATGCTGTAGAAGAATTATGTAAGGAATGGATTTCACGAATTACTTGAATAATTTTCTAATTGAATTTTTAATTTTGCAATTGAAAAATTAAATTCTTATTTAGGTGCCGAGGGCAGGATTTGAACCTGCGAACCACTATCGGAATGGGACTTGAATCCATCGCCTTTGACCAAGCTTGGCTACCTCGGCTTAGACTTGGATGAATGCACTGGAATGATAAGTTCAACGGACAAAATATCCTATCAAATTTCAACAAATTAATGATGTGAATAAACTTCAAGATTATTTACCGAGAATCGAAAGTCGTTTGCGGGGGAGATAGTCTGAATGGGCATGAGGCAAAAGACATTGAAGAAGAGTTATACACTACCCTTAGAAATCAAGTTTCTAGGAATAGTCCTGTAAAACTACCTCGTCCCAATTTTTGGAATAATTTGAGATCCTTGTGTGAATATGTTGAAGCCGAGGTAAATAGCCTTGGTCAGAAAGAAGGATGGAGTCCCCGTTCACAAGCAGCTTCAAGGCGTTTAGCAAATATTAGAAGGGCTGTTGCTGAATTGTCCCAACACAGACTGATTGCATTCCTAAGGCATGCTTCTGCTTCCAAATTAAAAATTACAAACAATACAGATTCAATCGCTGCAATAGATTGGGTTAAGCATGATCCAGCAGAACGTATCTATTATCAATCAATTATTTCTTCACTTGATTCATTCAAAAACAATGTTGAATGGAATAATATTCAACAAGGCATTGGAGATACCAAGTCTACAGACAAAGTCCCAAAAGGAACTCAACAATTAGATGATTTTGTTGAAAATGATGATTTTGTTGAAGGAGGTACTCCCGAGTTAAGTTTTGTAGAAGAAGAGGTGTTTGTTGAAGAAGAACTAGATGAGGAAGAAAGAATTGCCAGAATGGAAATTGATTCATATCCCGACAGTACTAATCATGGAACTAACAATGCTCCCAATAAAAACTCAGAAGAATCTAGTATTCAAGATCCTGGAGAAAAATTGATGAGGATAAGAATTATCAAAGATCAAGGTTTAATGATGGATGACAAAGGAAATGATATTGAAATCAAATCTGGAGACATACATCAACTAGGAGAGATGTTCGCACAATTGTTAATTGAAAGTGGGATTGCTGAAGAAGCAAATATTTGAGATTAATTTACTGTTCTCATCCACCATTCTATGCTGACTGAATCAGGAATTGGGATCTTTGCTATATTTCTAAGAGCTGTCTCATCCTTGCTAGTACTCACATTAATTTCAAGTAATCTTTTGTGTATCCTCATTTCCCAACGATCCCATGTTTCAGATCCTTCTCCATCAGGTGATTTTCTGCAAGGAACAACCAATTTCCTTGTTGGAAGTGGTATTGGACCTCTCAACTTCAACCCTGTTGTTTCACAAATCTTTCTGATGCTATCACAAACAGAATCAACATCTACATGATTCTCGCCAGTGAGTTTGATTACGGTGACATTCGCCATTCGAATTACACCACACACTCTCTAAACGATCTATTTCTTCTCGATCTTCATACAAACGCCAGCAGCTACTGTCTTACCCATATCACGAATAGCGAAACGTGCAAGTTCAGGGAATGTATCCATTTGTTCAATAGCCATTGGTTTTGTAGGCTGGAAACGAATTAAACATGCATCTCCTGTTTTTATGAAAGAAGGGTTAGCTTCTTTCTGTCCTTTGCTTGTCTTCTCAAGTAATTCTTGGAATCTTACTGCAACTTGAGCAGTGTGTGCGTGGAATACTGGTGTGTAACCAATTGATACAGCCTTTGGAATATCCATCAACTGTATTTGTCCGACAAATGTTTCATCATGTCTTACAAACATTGGTTCGCTATCTCCATATCCTGCTACATCTCCACGTCTAATGTCTGTTGCAGACAAACCACGTACATTGAATCCTACATTATCCCCTGGTTCTGCCTTATCCACATTTGTGTGGTGCATTTCAATAGATTTTACTTCAGCAGATTTCTGGCTAGGGTTGAATACTACTGTTTTTCCTGCATTCAAAATACCTGTTTCAATCTTACCTACTGGAACTGTTCCGATACCACTAATCTTGTAAACATCTTGAATTGGCATTCTAAGCGGTTTATCTGTTGGTTTTGGAGGCATAGCTACTCCATCAATTGCTTCAAACAATGTTGGTCCATTATACCAAGGTGTATTTTCTGATTTGTTGAAAATGTTATCCCCATGGAAAGCAGATCCTGGTATGAAATGTACATCTGCAGGATTGAATCCTGCCATTTTCATTAGCCCAGAAACTTCCTCTACTACTTGCTTGTATCTTTCTTCTTTCCAATCGACACCACTAATGTCCATCTTGTTAACATTGATAATAATCTGTTTAACTCCCAGTACCTTTGCAAGGAATGTGTGTTCCTTAGTTTGAGCGTTAATTCCATCATTTGCTGCAACACAAAGTACTGCTGCATCTGCTTGACTAGTACCTGTAATCATGTTTTTAACAAAATCTCTGTGTCCTGGCGCGTCAATTACAGTGTAATAGTAATTAGGAGTGTAGAATTCTTTGTGAGCCACATCTATTGTGATTCCTCTTTCTCTTTCTTCCTTTAATCCATCCATAACATACGCAAGACCGAAACCTGCTTTACCAGATTCAGCTGCTAGCTTTTCATTCTTTTCAATTACGTGCGCTTCAATATGTCCACTGTCTAGTAATAGTCTACCTACAGTTGTAGATTTACCGTGGTCTACATGTCCAATGAACACTATATTCAAGTGCGGCTTGCTTTTGTCTTCCCATTGAGAACCCATATTCTTCACATCCTTTAATGCGAGCCATCCGACCGGCTTCCCATATATAACAGCCGCGTATTTGGATTATGAGTAAGAATGAGGTACTGAAAGGAAATAGGTGTCTCAAACTAAATTTTATAAGATAATTCTATTCTAAATTCTTTGATACTTGCTTCATGCTGTTTTTCATTTTTAATTTTAACAGTCCATATCTCATTTACTGCATTTTGCTTGGGATCTATTTGATATGAACCAAGTTGAACTAATAGACAATAATCTTCATCTTCATTACAATCACCACCAGTTCTAGTTTCATCAATTCTCTCAGATGTATTAGAAACATGATCATCTGTAGAATTATAAATCCATAAATCTAATCGGTTGCGTTTTTGATCATCAGGTGTACCAAAGACCCAATTCCCTTCAGAATCAATTTGCTCATAAACTAAATAAAATTCCACTCTAGAAGGTTTGTTCCTAGCAGGAGCATCGAAAATTGAAGGATAAGTAAACTCAATCTCAGGATTATTTGATTGGTCTCCCGAAAAATTTCCATCTATACTAAAATCATTCCAAACCCCCACATAATTGATGTAAACCCATACTTGTTCAGTATCAATCATTCCTTGATCATCTGTAACTGTTAGTTGAACTTTCCATTTACCTGGACTTCTATCAGTCCATTGAAAAGTTTCTCCCTGGGCGTCTACATCATTATCTGCGATTCCATCCTCATCTGAATCTACATAAATATTCAAATCCCATTCCCATGATGTGATGTAATGTCCATCTGAAGACGCTGGATGAGTACTTTCGCTTCCATCTAAAGTTACAGAAGTTTTTGGATTTATATCATTGTTATCGCCACCTTGTTCTAAAGACATTTCACAAATGTAAATCAAGTAATAACTTCCTGAAGGAGGGTCATCATTGTCGCAATCTTCTGCAGGCATCAATGAACCTGCATCTGCAGAAGGTTGTACTGCCTCAGCATCTAGTACATTCACAGTTTTTGTCTCTGTGACAGAATATTGTGAGTCTTCCACTCTAAGAGTAACAACATATTTTCCTTCTTTACCAAAAACCCATTCAACAGATTCACCTGATGCTTGCATCTCAGAGTTCCCATCACTGTCATCAAAATCCCAAGTATAAGTTAATGAATCACCATCAGGATCTATTACATTTGCTGAAAATGAGACTGTATCTCCTTCCTTTATGTTGGATGAGGGAGTCATCATAATCGATTTTATTTCAGGTTCTTGGTTTTGGCTAAAAGTTTCTAAACATCCTGCGAATAAAGCCGCAAAAAACACTGTCGCGAGGAACAATGACTGTGCACTACGAATAGTTGCCATGTATCACCTCAGATGCTCATATAAAATGAAGTCTGCGTTTATTTGCTATTCAATATGACCAAAGTGATGTTTGTTTGGTTCCCGACAACAATTCTTCACTTGACCAACCGAAGGCCTCGGTAATTCTACCTAATGCTGTAGCTAATCTACCTGCATAAAATTCATGATCATAGTTTTCAACTTTAGTTCCTGTCTCTTCAAAAATCCAAGGTTCAACAACCATTGGCCTTTTTTTTGCATTACTAACAACCCAACTTACTTTCATACCTGGAGAAAACCTCAAGCCGTGATTTTTCCATCTTTTTACTGCTGCATTACAAAAAGGTAGTCCGTTCGGGTTTTCATAAAATCCATCAAAATTTGGAGAACCATCAATTGCAACTTTGCCTTTACAAGATCTGCTAATAACTAATTCTTGAACGTCAACTTCTCTTTTCTTAACCATCCGAATCAATTTCACTGCATAACCAACAGCATCATCTTCTCTTCCATCTAATATCATCTCAAATATTTTCAACATCGCCTCGGTTAAAAGATTAAATGAATCCGTTCTCCTAGTTTCATACCCTCTTATCACCATATCTTCATTTGGCCATACAATTCTACCAACATATCTTTTCTTTGCGCCATGTGAAAAAAATGCAGAAAGCCCTTTCTCAAATTCAAGTTCTGCCTGATCTTGGCTAAATCTCTCAGCAATTTTTATGCCAAAGTCAACTAATTTCTGTTTTGATGTCTCGTAATCAGAGTTTTCATCCATAGGTGTTTTCACAAAAATAGAATCTGTATCAGAATAAACCACATCATATCCTTCACTATCGAGTTGAGTAATTATTTTCTTTATGTTATATCTTGCCCAAGCAGTTATAGAAGACCCTAGGTCCTTGTGGGTAAAACGATAAAAAGAACTAGCGAATACTCCATAAAAAGAGTTCATAAGGATCTTCACAGCATATTGCATGGCATCATGAAATTGATGTTTTACTATATCTTTTGATTCCTTTGCAGTTCGCATTTCATGTTTATGAGTATCTCTTTGAAACATTAAATCCTCAAGAAGTTCTGGAACTAAACCCTTACGTATGGATGAACTTCTGAATCTGGCGCCTGTAGGTGAAACATGCAATTCGCTATCGGAAATCTCTTCATTAGTTCTTGAACTATCAACTAATGTTGTGTAACAAATATTCTTTGCAATCATTATTGAGGGGTACATTGATTTGAAGTCTAAAACAGCAACCCATGGGTGAACTCCTGCTTCTACTTCGTGTACGTAGCCTCCCGTTATCTGTTCGTTTCCACTACCCCAATTAGACATTGGTACTGCAATTTTACGATAATCTGCATGCCTAATTGCAAGACTGTCTAAAAGTTGACTGGTAGAGCCATTAGTACCCACAAATAGGGATGTTTTTGCAACTGAAGCAATAGCTTCTTTTCTTCTTATTGCTTGTATTTCGTTTAAAATATCTAAAGGTAATTCCGCATCTTTGAGACAATACTCTACAACTACATCTGGTCTTTCATCCCATTCTTTATCAATTTGACTAGCATCTACATCCATTTTTTTAAGATCTTCATTTTCAGGGAACAATAATTCTGTCACATACCTGAGTGTTTCTCTTCTAGGCCTTAATGCCATTCTTGCTTGCCACCAAGCATCCATGACACATCTTCCTGTAATTTCCCAATTTCTATTTTCTCTCGTAGGAAATAACCTATTTCGGAGTGCTTTATATTTGCCCGATTCCTTATTTAATTTTGACTTAGATTCTGATAATTCGAAAGGTACTCTACCCCAGCCCCACATTATTTTTTCAACATCTGTTTTTTCCCGACGATGTAAGTGTTCTCTTTCCTCTAATCGAGGTAAATCAAAATTTTCAATGTTATATCCTGTAATTACATCCGGATCATGTTCTCTAACCATCTTGGTTAGTTCCTTCAGAATGTCTTCTTCATCTCCAACTATTGTTTTATGGAATCTCTTACTTTCTCCTGTACCTGATAATTTTTCAATTACAGCGGCGGCACACAAAATTCTTTCATTTACAATACTTGTTTCCAAATCGAATGAAAATACAACATATGGCGCTTGAAACGGTTCACATTTCTCTATGCTGTCAATATGAACTGAAGCAATAATATCTACTGGATAGATTCCACTTCCGCCTAATAACTTAATTTTTTGTTTCGCAGATTCTTGATCAAATGTAAATTCTCTTGTTAGATTCTTGGGTGCTTTATCTCCAAGGTATAGAACATCACAATTTACAGTCAGATGAGGCCCTAAATCATCATCAAGAAAAAAACGATCTGCAAATTTAATATCTGAACTATACATATTCCATCTTGACCTTAGTCTCTTCCTCAAAGATGGCACCTTGAACGGTTGAGTAACTATCAATTTCCAAACAGGTTTTTCACCAAGATCTGTCCATTTTATTGTAGGACCCTGAATTTCAACTATATCTGGGTCTTTTGATAATTTTTCTAATCTTTCATCTATATCTGAGGGGATTTGTTCACTACTTTCACTAATTCCTGGTAATGTAATTTCCATAAATGGTTTTTTTCCTTGGACTAGTAGAAGAAGTGAGTGCCCGCATTTTGTCCTAGTCCATAATTCAATAGTTGTTGAATTATCATTATTATTTGATTGGTAACGAGTATTTACCACTGCGCAATCAAATCTACATTTATTCATTGGGCTCAAGTAACGAAGGATGACGATACCACATCAAGACTTGCATCAGATTGTAATTTTTTCCAATGGGTTTGAGCACATTGTATTCAGACTCTATGCGTAACAGTTGATAACTGCATTTCTATGGGAGGGTTGATTGGAATTGTAAATTTGTGTTCCGGATGAAAGTGGAGAGGTGAAAATAATGAATGATGAACCCGACATAGACTGGGATGAAATGACATTTTCCTTAACAAAAACAGACACATTATACAGAGCTGATTGCAATCTAGGTGAGCCTTGGAAAGTAGGTTCACTTGAACCATATGCACCTTTTGAGATTGATCCTGCTGCAGGTGTCCTAAATTATGGACAGGGTATTTTTGAAGGTATGAAAGCACACAGAACAATTAACGGTGAAGTAGTTTTAATCAGGCCTGAAGAAAATGCAAGAAGATTTCAAAAAGGTGCTGAAAGGTTAGGGATGCCTCCTGTTCCTGAATCAATGTTTATTGATGCTGTTGAACAAGTTGTTCAAGCAAATAAAAGGTGGATTCCTCCATTAGGCAAAGGGGCATTATATGTCAGGCCTGTATTGTGGGGGACTGGCCCAATCATGGGTGTTGCTCCAGCTCCTTCTTACACATTCATGGTATTTGTAACACCAGTTGGACCGTACTTTAAGGGTGGTTTAAGCAGTATCAAGTTAATCATCTCGGACGAATATCACCGTGCTGCTCCAGGTGGTTCAGGAGGGGTTAAAGCAATAGGGAATTATGCTCCAGGAATGATGCCTTCTAAATCTGCAAAAAAATCCGGTTATGCTGAAATTATTTACCTCGATGCTGTTGAGCATAGATTTATTGAAGAGGTAGGTGCTGCAAATTTCTTCTGTGTTAAGGATAATAAAATAATGACTCCTGAACTTACAGGCACCATATTACCTGGAATTACTAGAGACTCGATCATACAATTAGCTAGGGATAGTGGTTATATTGTTGAAGAAACCAAGGTTGATGTTAATGTTGCATTAGATGCTGATGAGGCTTTTTGCTGCGGTACTGCTGCAGTAATATCGCCAATTGGTAGCATAAAACATGGTTCTGTTGAAAAAATATATTCAAATGGAGATATCGGAGAAATTACAATTTCCTTGTACAACAGATTAACAGGAATTATGAATGGTAAAGAAGAAGATAAATTTGGTTGGGTACATCGAGTTCCAATGTAAATCATCTTCTTCTTTTCTTCTGAGACTTTTTTTGTAGTGCTGCATGGGCTCTTTTGGCCGCAACATTCGATATTTTCGGTCGTGCTTTTTTCTTAGATGATGATTTTTTTGAAGAAATATTGGTTCCCATATTTTCTTCTTTTCTTTTAGCATACTGTTCTCTCCAAACTCCGCCAATTATTTGCAATACTTCTTCTTTATTCGATGTCCCTAAATCATCATTTGCTGATTGTGCAGATATCCAGAGCCTACCTTCTTTCAGATATGGTCTTCGAGGATGACTCACACCTTCTTCACGTTTCATCTTACGCAAACCTGATTGACGCGCTGCCCAAGCAAGATTGTCTAAATCAGGATTAGGAACTGAAGATTCCTTAGGTACTCTTCTACCACTTCTTCTAGATAATTTGGAATTAAAATAACCGGGCCAAAGAACCAATCTATCTGGATTATGTTGCACAATATCCCCTCATAATCAATTAAATTGCATCTGATAAGAACCTATGGATGATAAACTGAGTTACTGAAGTACTCCATTTATCACGCCATCTTGACCTGGTCTACTAGAAATCTTCACCAAACCAAGTTCTGTATCTACTATTGCGCCTTTAACCAATATGTTTCTACGAACATAATTTGGGTTTGAAGGATTTTCCACAACATTCTTAATTCCTACAAGTTTTGTTTTACCTGTTTTTGGATCATTTACACTAATTTTGTTTTCAGAAAGTATTCTGACTGTTTGATTATCACCAGTTTTTCTGTAAATCTTATTTTTTGATTCTCCAATCACTGCATGTTGCTTTTCTGAACTAATTTCTGTTCTTCTTTTGCCTCTGGATTTGACTATTCGTCCGCCTGTAGATTTCCTTTTTGATACTCCATGCCACTGTGCCATATTAGGTCCTCGCAGCGTCTCGACTTTCTGCACTTATTTCAAAGGTGGGGTTTTAAACAAACATAATTATTCGTCAATTTGGGAGTTATTTCAACCTAATACTCAAGTTATTGACCAATGTCCCGCTCTATGTGTCGACTGAATGGAATTTGAAAAAACGTAAACCTATGAAAAGAAAACTTGCTACAAAAATTATTGAAAAAGTAGAAGATGAAATCAAATCAAATATTCAAATTAAAAATTCATTTTTTGAAAGCGCAGAATATGGTCCATGGAATATATTTCTTATAGATAAAAATGCAATGTTAATTCAAATAGATAAAAATGGTGAACAAAAAATATTCCCTACATTAAGAGGGCTACTCGAATGGAAAGTTGAAAATAAATGGATTGAAGTTGATTTGGGTGCAATACCTTTTCTCATGAATGGTGCAGATTGTATGGTTGCAGGAATTCAATCTGCAGATTCGGAAATACTTGAAGGTGATCTAGTTTGGATACGAGATGAAACTCACAAAAAGCCTCTAGCTGTTGGATGGGCACTATCAAATGGCCCAGAATTAGTTACAAGCACCAATGGCAAGGGAGTTGAAACAATCCATTGGATTGGAGACAACTTGTGGGGCATTGAAACATAAGTTAAACTACAGATGAAAGAACCACCCCCTCCTCAGAGAGGGTGGTTCTAAATCTTAGTCGAGATTTATTCAATCTCTTCTAGCTGCTATTAGTGCTGCTCCAAGAGTTGCGGTTAATCCAATAACCAAACCAAATCCTGGTAATGCACCATCATCTTCTGCTGCTGTATCAGTTGAACCAGTTGTAGTGGTTGTTGATGTATCACTACCTCCGTCCGCTGTACCAACAGTTACTGTCATTGATGATCCACCTGGTGTTAATATCAGAGTAAGATCATCAGATGAT
>MDTA01215218.1_pt1 | contig 10038 bp, 7 predicted proteins | sample 811151 | NCBI WGS metagenome assembly MDTA01 (sample SAMN05326648, study PRJNA326480) | marine metagenome | isolation source: seawater | place: Indian Ocean: South | collected 2010 | reverse complement strand
TGCATCGAGTAGTGTCTAGAAGCATTACCGTTGGGAGAGGTCGCATCAGGCCAGGCTGAGCGTCACATAGGGATAACACGCGCGCCGTACTGGCCACTGTGCAATCCGATGATCACCCTATGGGTTTGTCCACTGGGTCTGATTTGAGGTTGCGGGAACCATAATTATGACTGACGAACCGCGCGTCTTCGGCAACATGACGCAGTCGGAACTGGACGCGCAGTACGACCAGCACACGCAGATACCGGACAACGCGCGTTACGTGGAGCGGTGGGACACCTGGAGCGCGAAAGTGCGCGAGTCCTACACCTTCGAGACGCTGTCCTACGGCCCGGGCGAACATCAATCCATTGACCTGTTCCACGGCGCTGAGGGAAACCCCGGACTTGTGGTGTTCTTTCATGGTGGCGCCTGGACCAACCACACCAAAGACCAATTCCATTACATCGCCGAAAGCATGGTCACGGATGGGTTTGCATACGCGGCCGTCGAATTCGACCGCGTGCCAGACATCACGCTGGAGGAGCAGATCGAGCAGACCCGCGAGGCCGTTGAGTACCTGGTCCGCAATCCCAAGGGATATTCCGGCGAAGAGCTGTACCTGGTGGGCCACGCAACCGGCGCCCACCTGGCCGCGATGGTGGTGACGACCAACTGGCCGTCACGCCTCGGCGTCGACACCTGCCCCATCAAAGGCGGCATGCTGGTCAGCGGCATCTATGACCTGGAGCCGGTGCGACTGAGTGCGCGCAATGAGTATCTTGCGCTGGACCAGAGCACCGCCAGACGCTTGAGCCCCATCGAACACGTGCGCGAACACCCGTGTCCACTCGTGATCGGCTGGGGCAGTGATGAAGAGCCGGAGTTCTACAGACAGTCGCGTGACTTCGCGGACGCGTGGCGCCGCGGAGGTGGGCGCTGTAACGCGTTCGAACTACCGCGCAGCAACCACCTGGACATGAGCCTGGAGCTGGGCGACCCGGATGGGCCGCTGCTCAAAGCTTTTCTGAATCTGGACGCCGAAGCGACCTAGTCCAGCCAGTCCTCTAACCGTCGTAGTGGCCGACGATGGATATGCTGCAGACGTTCTGAATCGGATGCCCGCCGAGGTTGTGGGTCAGCCCCAGTTTCATGTCATCCAGCTGACGGTCGCCCGCACGGCCGTGGAACTGCAGGTACATCTCGTACAACATGCGCAGCCCGCTGGCGCCGATCGGGTGGCCAAAACATTTGAGCCCGCCGTCGATCTGGCAGGGTGTTTCGCCGTCCGCGTCAAACGTGCCGTCCAGCACCGCTTTCCAGGCCTGGCCTTCGTCCGCCAGACCCAGGTCTTCCATCGTCACCAGTTCGGTGATCGAGAAACAGTCGTGCACTTCGGTCGCGCGAATTTCCTTACGCGGATCAATGACGCCCGCCTCTTCGTACGCGCGTTGTGCAGCGATACGGGTTGTCTTGAAATGCGCGCCATCCCAGTTGTTGTAGCCGGCTTCCTCGCCATTTGAGACGCTCAGCTGCAACGCTTTAACCGTAACTATATTGGTCTTGCCAAGCTCCATCGCAATTTCTGGAGTCGTCACAATCGCGCACGCCGCGCCATCACTCACGCCGCAGCAGTCGAACAGACCAATCGGTTCCGCGATCATCGGCGCACCGATCGCCTGTTCCGCGGTGATGGCCCGCTGCAAGTGGGCTTTGGCGTTCTTGGCTCCGTTTGCGTGACTCTTGACCGATACATGTGCCATCGCGCGTTTCAGGTCATCTTTATCAACACCATGGGTGCCACGGTAACCTGCGGCCAACTGCGCAAACGCACCCGGCGCGGACACGTTCGGCGCAAACATATCGTTGGTGGTACCGCGGGTGCGGGCCGGCAAACCGCCGTAGCCAGTGTCTTTCAGCTTCTCGACGCCCAGCGCCAACGCAAAATCAGCCGCACCGGAAGCGACGGCGTAACATGCGCCTCGGAACGCCTCGGTACCACTGGCGCACATGTTTTCGACGTGAGTTACAGGAATGAAAGGCAGGCGCAGCGCCGTCGCAAGCGGAATCGCGCTAGGCCCCACGTTCACTGAGTCAAAGGCTGTGCTCAACCAGGCTGCGTTGATCTCGCTGCGCTCGATACCTGCGTCAGCAACACACTCCTCGAAGGCTTCCGCCATCAAATCCGCCGGCTCGGAGTCCCAACGCTCTCCGAACTTCGAGCATCCCATCCCAAGAATGGCTACCTTGTCTCGAATTCCGCGTCCCATTGTCTAACCCTCTTTATCTGGTGCTCGCGCGCCGCCGTTATTGCGGGACATCGCGGGCCAAACACGCGCGCCTCATGCCGGCGCAGCTTTCCAAAAATACTGGCGCATCCCACGTCGTTCGTCGACGAACTTCACGCGAAAGCGCATCGTCGTAGCGGTTCCGACGTCGAACGTATCAGGGTCAACCTCGGTAAAGTCGACCATCGTGCGGCCGCCGCCTTCAAACTCGACCAGGCCAAAATACGCAGGCGGATCCATGGAGAAGACCAGGCGATCAGCCGTCCAGGTCTTCACCACACCCGGCACACCGGACATCGGATGGTCTTCCTGAGTGTCTTTGGCGCCGCAGTTCGGATTCACGCAATAGTTCGATTTTGGGAACTGGACCGTACCGCAGCGCGTGCAGCGTCCGCCGACAAAACCCGTAACGCCGCGACGGTTCCGGTATTGGGCCGTCAATACGGGCGAGCGGTCGAGTTCGGCACGTTTGCCATATTCGCGCTCGACCACACCGGTGTACGTGAGCAGCTTAGCGTAGTTGCTTTCCTGAAAACCTTTATCCAGCCAACCGGCAACACCCAACCCGGGTTGGGTGTTAGCAATGGCAGCCGTCACCTCGAACACCAACGCGTCCGCGCCCTGCCCGAAGCCGGTGACCAGAATGATTTGCCCGGCTTCTGCGTTGGCGAGCGCCGAGCACAACATCAACAACGGGTGCGCGACACCGCACTGACCCACGTTATGCATCAGCGGGTCGGTCACAGCTTCGGCATTCACGCCACAGCGTTTGGCAACGGACTCCGGCACCCGGCGCATGTGCGCCGGCACAATCATGTGGTCAACCTCGGACGCTGCCACGCCGGCCTTCTGCAAAGCGGCCGCGACGGCGTCTGGCACCAGCTTCAGCCAACCTTCGTCGCGGATCCAGCGCTCTTCCCAGTCGTAGTCGTAGTCGTCACCGCTCGCACGGAAATGATCGATAAAATCGGTCGAGACGGTCGCGGCGCCCTTCAGTGTGGCGATTTCTTCCCCGCCCCCTAACTGTATCGCGGCAGCCCCATCGCCCGTCAGCATTTCCATAGGGCTGCCTGCACGCGTCTTGCGTTGCTCCGCGGCGGCCACCACAACGGTATTACCGGCGGCGGCGCTGTCCAGACCACTCATCAATGCGCTGGTGCCGGCTCTCTGGGACCCGCCAATATCCATCGTGCGCAGATTGCCGGCGATATTGAGGGCTTCCGCGATGATGCCGGCGTTTTGTCGGTCGGCAAATGGCGCCGTGGTCGATGCCATCATCAAGACGTCGATGTCATCCGCCACACGCATATCGCGTACGGCCTCCACTGCCATCGTTACCGGATCCTCATCCCAGTTGCACATGGTCCGTTCGCCACGGGCATGCCCCTTCAGCGATGAGTCGAACCAGGTATTGGCTTCCGCGATCACTGAACGCTGGAGCCTGCGGCGCGGCAAATAAGCGCCAAACGCGGTAATCCCGGGCAACGCGGAAACCTCCAAAACGGGTTTTCTGATGACGCACCATTATGGCGCGCGTGCGTGAAGGTTGCGAATAGCGCAAGGCTCCAGCAGCCCTAAGCGTTTTCTCTCGCATCCCAATGCGTCCACCGATGCGACCCATTGGGCTGACCTCCGTCTTTCCGGGGCACACCCCAAATCGGAAAGAACACACCCGTGAAATTTGTCAGCTTCAAGAGCGGTGATAGCCCTTATTTTGAAGGCGCTGAGCCTGGCATGGTCGACATTGCGTGGTTGACGCTGCTGCATCGCGCAGCGCTCAGGCTGCGACTTTATCGCCCCCGCCCGAAGGCGAAACGCCGACAACAACTGCTACGGACCCGACTAGCCGAGCAGTCTGTTGCAAAGGACTTTGAGGACCAGTTTGTGGGCTTCTACCGGTCCGAGCGGACGTACCTGGTTCGAATGGCGATGGCTTTGCCCGCGCTAACGCACACAGATGGAGAACACCGCCTTCAGCGAAGGGGCGGCGGCGACGGCCCGGCACGCAGCAAGCGCATCGTGCGCGCGGTGCGCATCAAAGACCGTCTGTGCCTGATCCAGGAACTTCTGATCGATCTGCTCGTCCGTCATCGGGTTAGCGGCACTGCCGAGCGCATTGGCGACGGCACGGGTTATTGTCGTGCCGTCGCGCAAGCGGACATCAACCCGGGCTCCGTCGCGCCCGATCGTATCGTTGGGATACGTGCGCACCAGTGACCTCAGGTGCTGAATATCCGGGTGTTGCACGGCCGCATTACTACCTTCGTTCACCCCGGCGCGCCCGGTCGCGAGCGCCGCCGCTGCCCAGTGCTGCACGCTCACCTGCGCCAGTTGCGCGTCAGGTGGCGCAGGTCGATCGCACAACATCAGACACAACGGATTCACAGACACGTCGATCTGCGCGATGTTGTCCGTCGCCGGCTGATCTTCGCGTGCAATGGCGAGGCACGCATCCAGTACGGGATGCACCACGATGCCGCACGGGTAGGGTTTGAAGGCATTGGCCAACATCTGCCAGTCAAGCCCAAGCGCGTGCGTCACAGCCGCCACATTTGCGTTGTGGGAAAACACATCAAAGAACCCATGCTGACCTTCCAATGCGGCCTCGGTCGCATGCATACCCCGTTCAGCCAATAGCGCGGCATGAAACCCGCACCGCGAAGCGTGCGCCGGCGTAAAACTAGTGCACATACTCCCATGGGTATGCCGGAAACCGGACGCCTGATTCGCCGCCAACCCGAGCGCCCAACATGTCTGTTCAACTGACAGACCCAATACCCGCGCAACGGCCGCCGCGGCGCCAAGCCCACCCAGAATCCCGGTGCCATACCAGCTAAGCTGCCCCTTCGCCGGCGGCAACAACAAAGCAGCCCCCAACCGGCACTGCACTTCGATGCCGATCACCAAGGCGTCGACCAGCGCCGCACCCGTCATTCCGCGCTCGGCCGCTACGGCCAGCATCGGCGCCGAGACGGGCCCGCTCGGATGCACCACCGTCGCGAGATGTGTGTCGTCAAACGCATGCGCCGCCGACGCAAGACAGTTGAGAAACGCACTTGTCAGGGCGTCAGTCTTCTGGTCGAACCCGATCAACGGTACAACCGGCGCCCCGGACATCGTCAACGCCAGCTCGCGCGCGATGCGCGTCGCGTCCTGATCAACACCACCCAACATGCAACCCACGATGTTCACAAAGGCACGCTCGCCGGCGAGGCGGACCTCTTGCGGTAACGCGTGCGGGGCGGTGATGAACTCCGCCAGGGCCCGGGTTGTGTGCGCCTCTGTCATCTGTACGTTCAACGTGACTTGCGATTATCAGCGAACGTCATCGTACCTTTATATCAACGACAACGAACCGGTATGAGAGCTTTGCTACCGGCTGCGATAGGCTTTTATTGAGACAACAGACGGATGGAGCGCCCCATGACCACATCAGATATCGATGCGACCACGCCCAAACATCTTGCCGGCAAGTACGCCGTCGTGGGTGTGGGCGAGACCACCTATCGGCGAGGTTCCACCGAGTCGACGCGTAATCTTGCGACCTGGGCCATCAAGAACGCGATGGATGATGCCGGGCTGACCGCGGATGACGTAGACGGGATGTTGTCCTATTCCGGTGGCGATTCGACGATGTCGAACTTTGTGGCCGGTGACTTGGGTATTCGCCTCAATTTTTACATGGACGTGTTTGGCGGCGGCTCGAGTACCGAGGCGCTGGTGGGTATCGCGATGGGGGTCATTGAGGCGGGTATGTGTAACACCGTCGCCATTTTCCGTGCGATGAATGGTTTTTCACAAGTACGGATCGGCGGGACGGGCGCACGTTCCGCCGTACCCATTGTTGGCGACCAGGTGCACATGCGCGCATACGGCTGGCAGAGCGCGGGGCAGTGGTTTGCGCCTGCGTTCATGCGCCATATGTACGACTACGGCACAACGCCGGAACAAGTCGCCGGCGTAAAGGTCGCGCACAGTAAACATGCGTCGAATAACCCAAAGGCGTTCTACCGTAAGCGCTATTCGGTTGAAGACGTGGTCAATAGCCGGATCATCTGTAAGCCATTGCACCTGCTCGACTGCTGCGTCGAAACAGACAACGCGACTTGCATCATCGTCACCCGCGCCGAGCGTGCCCGGGATCTCCGCCAGCCGCTGGTTCGTATTCGCGCCGTGGTCGGGCGTTGCTCGAAACCGCGGTCGGACATGCTGTATCAGTACGGTCCTATTTCGACCGTGGCAGGGGAATACGCCAAAAAGATCTTGTGGCCCAACGCTGACTGTAAGCCGGAAGACATCGACATCACCGGGTCATACGATGCGTTTACCTTCACAACGATGCTGCAGCTGGAGGACTATGGCTTCTGCGAGAAAGGCGCCGGCGGCGAGTATGTTTCCAACGGCACGATCGAACTGGGCGGTAAACGCCCCAACAACACGTCAGGTGGGCATTTGTGTGAGGGTTACACACACGGCATGAGTATGGTGATCGAAAACGTCCGTCAGTTGCGCGGTGACGTGGACGACTCGTGTCCTGTAGGTCCGGACGGACGCCGACAACACACACATGATTACCGTGAAGGCGGCTGCCGCCAGGTGCGTAACCCGGAGCTGACGGCCAATCTCGGCTGGGCAAATCCCGGCACGGGCTCCGCGTTGATCATGCAAAGAGGCTGAGGAGAAGACGATGTTACAAGGCGAATATCTCGGCATGCAGCTGACCATCGACGACGTCGATAAGGAAAACGAAGCGTTCTTCCGCTATTGCGCAGCCGGCGATTTCCGATTGCAGCGCGGCAAGCAGTCGGGACTGTTGCGTTATCCACCAACGACCGCATGCCCGTGGAGCAGCGACCGTGAATACGAATGGGTGTCTGTTGCAGGCAAAGGCGCCGTGCATTCCTACAGTGAGGTGCATCACGCCATCCAACCGGCATTCAAGAGCAAAGTGCCCTACCTGGTTTTAATGGTGGACCTCGATACGCAGAAAGGCGAGCCCTCCGAACATGAGGCGCTGCGCGTCGTTGGAAATCTGGTCACGCCGGACGGCGAACTGGCGCCGCCCGAACTGGTGCAACAAGTTGGTATCGGTACGCGCGTTCGTATGGTGTTCTCGCAGGTCACCGATGGGTTTGCCATTCCACAGTGGACTATCGATGAAGATGTCGAACAACCTGCGTCGCCTTGGCGATACCCGCAGGAATAGCCCGCATGCAATAGCTGTGGGATAACCGGCTGTCGGGTGACAGCAGCACGGATGTACTATTTTGTCATCCAGTTAGCATCAGGCGCGGCGCGGCATGTAGAGTTCTAATCTCGTCGACCACTCACACGAGGTTGAGGTCAGGATGAGTTACGCTGCCAGGATGAAGCGCCCCTTCCACCTTGGGCCTTACCCACTCGAAATACTGCCACATGCGGGTGCTGATGAGGCGACACCCGACGTTGCACCCGCCTCGATACACGCGAGCGAGACGCCGCTGGCAAAAACCGCCGACTATTTCTCCGAGGTCTACAAGGCGTCACGCGACGGCGAAGTTGCGCCGGCCCGCGCGCCTGTCCCCAACGATATCAACATCTGTACGGCCGACGTTGTCGGCGCGGCGTTGTTCCTGGATGCGCAACAGGTGCGAGTCGCACGTATGCGGGAAGCGTTCTGGACCGCGCCCCCCATTGCAGACCATACGCATGCGGTTGTGATTCTGGTCGAACACGGCCGCCCGATTGAACCTGACAATCTCGCGTATGAGTGGGTGCAAGGTGCGGAAGCTGCCATCGCGCGTCAACGTGTCGCTGAAATTGCTGCGTGCATAGGCGCGCATATACGGATGATGGGATTCTCAGCGCGGGCGCACTGGGTGGGCGTCAGTGACGTCGACATTTCCGCATTGATCCACGCGGCCGGCTTGGGGGTTGCGGTTGATGGCGTGCTCAAGAACCCTTGGATGGATGATCATTGGCAAGCGGCCGTGGTCACGACCGAATACGCACTTGCCATCAACAATCCGCTAAAGCCCGAAGCGATGCAGGCTGCACACAGCCGTACATACTGGACGGGCGCAACCGGGGCAATGTCCGGGCGTGAACGCAAACGCCGCCTGAGCCGCGCCTCGCATTTAAGCCGCTATCCGATGGAACAGGTCAAACGCGTCGACCGGCCAACGACACTTATCCTCGATGACGAGGTGCCGCGCGTGCCGCATCGCGCAGCGTTTTTTCATCGTGTAGGCGCGGGCGACCTCGGCGCAAAAGCGCAACGCGAGTTACCCCGTTTTGCTTATAAACATCCTTTGTCGTATTCGATGCGCAATACCATCACGAGCCTGGTGCCACACCAGGACGGCGCTGTCGCGGAGCCTGAATCCGCTTCCAGGTACCAGGATGCCGCGGCAAACTCCCGGGCGGTCAAATCACTCGCCTACCACCTCGGCGCGGATCTGGCCGGTATCTGCGAGGTGCCACGATACGCCTGGTATACCCATGATCGCAGTGGGAAGGAGGTGCCGACCGATCATCGTTTCGCCGTTGTCTTGTTGATCGACCAAGGGTTCGAGACGATGGAAGGTGCATCCGGCGATGATTGGATCTCGGGCGCACAATCCATGCGCGGATATCTTCGTGGCGCCGAGATCGCGAGCATCATGGCGGCACACCTGCGCAGCCTGGGGTTCTCATCGCGCTCGCACACCAACGCGTCCTCGCAGGTGCTTCATATACCGCTGGTGCTGATGGCCGGCTTGGGCGAGATGAGCCGTATCGGCGAGTTGGTGTTGAACCCGTTTGTCGGACCGCGCTTCAAGTCTGTCGTGCTGACCACGGACATGCCTCTCGAGACCGACAAGCCCATCGATTTTGGATTGCAGTACTTCTGCTCCAACTGCCAGAAATGTGCGCGTGAATGCCCGTGTGATGCGATCCCGCACGGGGACAAGGTGATGTTCAACGGCTACGAGATCTGGAAGCCGGACGTAGAGCGCTGCACACGTTACAGAGTGACCAATCCGGGCGGAGCGGCCTGCGGGCGCTGCATGAAAACCTGCCCGCTGAACAAGGTCGTTGATAGCGATGGCTCGCCAATTATCCGTGCCGCCAGCTGGCTTGGCGTGAATGCTATGTGGCTGAAGCCAGCGATGGTGCCAATCGCAACGCGTATGGACGACTGGCTCGGCCACGGAAAGCGCAATCTCGCGCAGAAGTGGTGGCTGGATCTCGAAATTGTTGACGGTGTCTGCGTGACGCCACAAAAGACCAACCACCGCGACATAGACCCGAGCCGCAAGACCGATGCGAGCGCGCAGAAGATCGCCTATTACCCAGCTGCCGTGATGCCACGTAACCAGGAGCCCGAACCGTTGAAGCCGGACCGCAAGCGCGCCCTCGCGGCAGCGGATACTTTGGAAACGGTTGCGCAGGCGCGCGCACGAAGTGCTCGCGGTGAAGCCCCGCCGAGCCATTATGTAGCGTTTTCCGGTCGAGACTTCAGCCAGAAAGAGAGTTAGCTGGCCTGATGCGCGCTGCGACAACGCTTGCAGACTGCGCCGCTATTGGTCTCGCGGCAGCGATACCGCTGGGCTTCGTGCGCTTTTCATACGCGCTGGTGCTGCCAGCGATGCAATCGGATCTGGGTCTCACTTACGCGGAGGCCGGCGCCCTCAACAGCGCCAATGCGTTAGGACATCTTCTGGGGGCGATTTTGGCCATCGGCCTACTCGTGCGCGTGAGCCTTGCGACCGCGGTCATTGTTGCAACCGTGCTGACCACGGTGACGTTG
>MDTA01169810.1_pt1 | contig 10040 bp, 12 predicted proteins | sample 811151 | NCBI WGS metagenome assembly MDTA01 (sample SAMN05326648, study PRJNA326480) | marine metagenome | isolation source: seawater | place: Indian Ocean: South | collected 2010 | reverse complement strand
TTTAATAGCTGATTGCAGCGGTGCAGGTTTAATTAGAGTTTCTGGATTGAATGATGTTGAAAATATTGATTATTCTAATTTGAAATATCAAGATTTATCTAAGGAGTTAGCAGTTAGATATATATCTACCGGTACACTATGGAAAATGGGTAATATGTTTCAGCTATCTATTGAGCTTTATGATACAAAGGAAAAGAAAGTTGTGTGGTCTGATAGATGGCAAGAAAAGTGGGACAATTTACCCTCTATAAAAAATAAACTTTCTGATGGACTTCTTAAAGCTCTTGATACTACCCCTAGAATAAATAAAAAGTTTACTAATAACGACCCAGAAGCATATGAGTATTATCTTAAAGCCAAAGAAAAATATGAAAAATTGCAAAACAAAATAGATATAGATATAGTTAAATCTCTTTTGAAAAAGGCCATCAAATTAGATGATAATCTAATCATTGCAAAAATTAGATTGGCTGATTTATATAGAGATGAAGGGGATTTTGAAACAGCTTTAGATATGTATCATTCTTCCTTAAAACAATCTAATTTAACAGATGATAAGTACTCGATTGGTATTATTTACAATGAAATAGGTACCTTGTACGGTTATCAAAATAATAATATTGAAGCCATAAAATGGTTTAATGATAGTCTTAAAATGAACATAGAATTAGATAACAAACTATGGATGAGTAAAGCATATAATAATATTGGTATCATTTATTTTCGGGAGAATGAATATGATCAGGCATTAGCTTATCAAAATATGGGTCTAGAAATTGCAAAAGAGCTCAATGATGAACATGCAATTGCAACATGTTTAAATAATATTGGAACTAATTATTCAAATATAATGAAATATAGCAAAGCTTTAGAATACCACTTGAAGGCATATAAGATAGCCTATGAGATTGGTAGAAAGACTTCAATGTCAGCTTATTCTTATAACATCGGAAATATATATTTTAAAAAAATTAATTATGAAAAAGCTTTAAAATATTTTTTAATTTCATTAGAAATTCAAGAAGGTTTTGATGATAAGCAAGAAATTATGGCATGCTTGGAATCAATAAGTGAGATTTATTATGTTACTAGAAATTATGAAAAAGCACTGAATTTTTACAAACGAAGTCTATCTATCGCTAAAGAAATAGATGATAGTATATCAATAAGATATATTTTTAATAACCTTGGTATTTTACTTTTCGAAAAAGGTGATTATAAGAATTCTGAAGAATATTTAAAAAAATCACTAAAAATTTGTCTTGAATTTGATCTTTGTTTAGATGATTCATTTCACTCTACACTTTCCATGAATCTTTTTTGTAAAAAACAAGGAAAAAAATATGATAAAAATGAAATAAAAATATTAATTAAAAAGGTTAATAATATTAATTATGAGGCAAATTTTCATCTTTATCAACTCTTAGATGAAAAGCAATTCTTAGATAAAGCATATTTGCAAATTCAAAAATTAATTAATAATGTTGATAAAAAATTAGAGGATAAATTTCTTCAATACCCTACTCCAAAAAATATAATAGAATCTTACAAATCTTTGTCAACTATGCACTATGACATTAATAATTCATCAAAATGAAAACAAAACTATTATATTTAGCACAAAATAGAGTAGAAGCAGATCTAATAAAACTACAATTAAATCAATTAAATATTCGAAGTTTCTGTATTGGAGGAGAATTACAAATTGGTATTGGTGAGTTACCAGTTGATGTAATGTATTCAAAAGTTTACGTTAATCATGATGATTATGAAATTGCTAAAAAATTTATAGATAAATATAAGTCGAATATGTCATCAAAAGAGTATGAGGCTTGGATATGTGAGTTTTGCGAATCTGAAGTACCCAATACTTTTTTAACCTGTTGGAACTGTAGTAATAATCGAGTACTGTCAAATTAAGTAAGTAAGTTTTATTATGTTATATAAAATTATAATTGATCACATTAGAATATTAATATTTACTTTATCACTGTTTTCAGGTTTATTATCCTTAGATAATGAATATTGGATGAAAGATTATGGAGGCAATGGTATGGATGAACTATATAATTTAGAAATAACTAAAACTGGTGATTATTTATTTGTCGGATCGACAGAATCAAAAGGCAATGGAGTTAAATCAAGATACAATTATAAGGGTCAAATTATTGACTGTCCAACTCCAAGAGATAATTTTTGGATTGATGGTTCTACAGATATATGGTTGCTTAAATTAGATAAATATGGCAATGAAATATGGGAAACAACTTATGGATCTGATTTAAATGAAGAGGCATATTCAGTCATAGAACTAAGTTGTGGTAATTATCTTATATTAGGTGCTAAACATAATTTAGATTCAAATTACGATATTTTTGTTGTGAAAGTTGACAGTTACGGGAATGAGATTTGGAACAGAACATATGGTGGAATACTAGACGATAAGGCATATCACATTAATGAATTAATAGATGGAAATTATGCTATCATAGGTTCAACAAAATCATATGGTAATGGCGAAAGTGATATGTGGTTTATAAAAATAGATCAAGATGGAAAAGAATTATACAATAGAACATTTGGTTCAAGTCTAGATGACTTTGGATATTTTTTTATCGAAAAGAGCAACGGTGATTTTCTTATCACTGGATCTCACACAATCTTGAAAGATAGAACTTATAAAGATAAAGTATTTACGGATAAAAAAATGTATTCTTGGATTTTGTCAACTAATAGCAAAGGTGAAATTTTATGGGAGAATAAATCTAACAGAGGTATTGGTCAATTCATAAAAAAAACAAAATCAGGAAATTATTTAATTAGAGAAACATTAAGTAGTCAAGGCATGCCAAATAAGCACCTTAATTTGAGATTGATAGATAAAGCTGGCGAAACGATATGGGAAAGTTTTTTAGAAGATGTTAATGGAATCTTTGGGGGTAATACAATTGAAGAGTCGCCTGATGATGGTTTTTATATAATAAGTTATACATATGGATATATTGATTTAACTGATTTTGGTGACATCAAATTAATAAAAACAGACACCAAAGGCAAAAAGTTGTGGGAAAAGATATACAATGGTCAATCATTGGGTATCGATAGAGGAAACTCCATTAAGCTAACTAAAGATAACAAATTGATAATTTGTGGATATACAAACGTGAATGGTGAAAAAGTTCTGATTGAGTTAGATAACAACGATAAAGAATATAAATCTTCTCATCAAGGGAGTTTAAACGAAATTATAACACCCTTAATTAAAAACTCATGGATAATAAAAACTGATTTAAACGGAGATATTAATTAAATTTGTTTTAATTATTAATTAAAATGTACAATGCTTGTTAAAAATATAAGTTTTAAACTTTTTACATTATATTTAATGAGTGTATTCTACGTTTACGTTGGTTTAAAACATTTTTTTGATCCAACCTGGTTTGTTAGAATTATGCCTCCATATTTACCTTTCCATTTAGAACTAGTTTATATAAGTGGTGCGTTTGAAATACTTTTTGGATTGATGTTGCCATTTAAAAAATTTAGACGTTTCGCATCATATAGTTTAATATTATTACTTATTGCTGTATTTCCTGCCAATATATATTTAGCACAAACCAATGGTGCAGCAATGAATATAGCGCCTTCTGTTGCATGGATAAGGTTACCTTTTCAATTTATTTTTATTTTCATCGCTTATTGGCATTCTAAAATCTAAAGATTTCAAGATTTATTTTATTATTAATTTAAAAAGCTTTAAATATCGAATATTATTATACTGATATAAGAAAAATAATTCATATTGACATGGATGCCTTCTATGCTTCAGTGGAACAGTTGGATAATCCAAAATTAAGAGGTCTTCCTGTTGCAGTAGGAGGAGGTGAAAAAAGAGGAGTAGTAGCTGCTGCTTCATATGAAGCAAGAAAGTATGGTGTAAAATCTTCAATATCTGGTTTGGCTGCAAAATCTATGTGTAGTAATATAATTTTTGTTAAACCAAGACATGATAGATATCGTTATATATCTAATCAAATTAAAGACATTTTTTATGATTACACAGATTTAGTTGAGCCAATTTCCTTAGATGAGGCTTTTTTAGATGTAACTATAAATAAAAAAAATATTATTCATGCTTCAGATATAGCTTTGGAAATAAGAAAAAGAATAAAAAATGAAATAGGTATAACAGCTTCAGCTGGGATTTCAATTAATAAATTTATTGCAAAGGTAGCTTCGGATATTAATAAACCAAATGGACAAAAAACTGTGCATCCTGACCAAGTAAAATCATTCTTAAATAACTTACCAATTCATAAATTTTATGGAATTGGGAAGGTTACAGAAAAAAAAATGAATTCTATAAATGTTTATTTTGGAAAAGATTTAAGAAAGATAAAGATTGATTTATTGATAAAAAAATTTGGTAAATCTGGTATTAATTTTTTTAAAATCATACGGTGCATCCAAAATGATCCTGTCATACCAAATAGAAAAAGAAAATCTATTGGAGTTGAAAAATCATTTTTAAATAATCTTATTTCTGAAATTTCTATGATTGAGAAACTAGAGGATATATCATTAGAATTAGAAAGAAGATTAAAAAAAAATTTCAACAAAGGTAGGACGGTTACAATTAAAATTAAAACGAACGACTATAAAGTTCAAACAAGGAGTTTGACAGTTGGATATTATCTAAATAATAAAGCAGACTTTTATCCAATAATAAAAGAATTATTTTATAAAAGAAAGATTTGTAAACCAGTACGTTTATTAGGTGTTGCAATTTCAAATTTATATAATGAAAAACATCATAAAAAAATAGATTTGGACTCTCAATTAAGATTTAAATTTTAAATTGTTGAATGGAAAAGATTATAATAAATACATCAAAAAATTACCAATTTAAAACACAAGATATTAATTTTTATTATTATCCAAACTTTTTTAATGAAACTGATTCTACATATTTTTATGAAAAACTAAGCGATACAATAGAGTGGAAACAAGATAAAATAAAAATATTTGGTAAATTAATAGATTTACCCAGATTAACAGCATGGTATGGAGATAATGGTAAAAATTATTCTTACTCTGGAATAAAAATGATTCCAAACGCATGGACTGAGGAATTATTGCAAATAAAAAATAGAATTAAATTTTTATCGGATGTAGATTTTAACAGTGTTTTGTTAAATCTGTATAGAAATGGAAATGATCATCAATCTTGGCACTCCGATGACGAAAAAGAATTAGGCGAAAATATAACAATTGCTTCTGTAAACTTTGGACAATCAAGAGATTTTGTCTTTAAACATAAATTCAAAAAGGAGAAAAAGAAGATATACATTAGACTAGCGAGTGGAAGTTTTTTATTGATGAAACATCCAACTCAACTTTATTGGTTTCATTCAGTTCCTAAAAGAAAAAAGATTAAAGCAAATAGAATAAATCTAACCTTTAGAAAAATAATCTAATTTTATTAATCCTGCTCCAAAATTCAATAAATACTAATGTGAACAATTATTATTTTCGACTTTCTCTTAAATATTTTTTTTGTTCATCATTAAAATAATGTTCAACGAGTAAATTTAAATTATTTTTTAATTCCTTAATAATATTGGTATCCACATTTTGTTTTAATTTCATTGAGAAATATATTATTTTATGACATGCAGTCACCAATTTAATATATTTATCATACTCATTGGATTTTATGTCTTTTGGTTTAATACGTTGTGCAAGAAAATAATCTGAAATTAAATTTTGAATTTTTATTGAGTGATCCTCCTTGGTATTTATCCAACGAACTATTTGATTCATGTCGCGTGGTTCTTTTTCTAATTTTTCAGATAAAGAATTTATAAAATTAATTGACTTATCTATAGTTTTTATATGTTCATCTATTTCTAATACTCTATGTATATCATCAAAAATTCCACATGGTATTTGACAATGGGAATAAACAAGAGAAAGAAACGTTATTGTGTAAAGGATCATAATTTTCATAGTGATGTAATTCCTGTGATTGATTTAATTAAAACAGATTAATTTTAAATGAAATATATAGTATTTAATTTAATAAAAAATAATATAGAATTATGCTAATTAACATATCATTATTTAAAAATAATTTAAAGAATAATATTATATATTTATTAAACTTAAAGTAAATAGGTTCTATAAATATATAGAAAATTTTTTAAAAATGATAACCATTGAAAATAAATTAAAAATTATTAAAAAAATTAGAAATTATAATTTTAAAGTATTGAGAAAAAAACAAATAAAAGCTGATGAAATATTTAAAATTAATGAGCTTGTGAAAAGAATTAATCATTTAATTATGAATTGGGATGAACATAAAGGTTATTTAAATCGTATTAGTGACAAAAATTTTAAATTATTCTTAAATAATAAAATTAAATATGAGAAAAATAAAAAAACAAATTTCAAAAGCTTATTTAATAAGGCTATTGTGCATGAAGTTATTCAAAAATAATTATACTGAATATATTAAGTAATAGGTTATTTTCGAAAAAACATACGCACACAATTGAATAAAAAAAAAGATTTAATGCTATCTTGGTGGATGATTTTACATTTTTATGCATTCACTTTAGGATACTTTATTTATAGTAAGCATATCGAAGAATACTACACATTACTAATTTTACATAATTTATCTCAATATGAAATGTTCTATCTATATTTTCTTACAAAAGAGAAAAGATTATTGAAAATTTTAATTATAAAGGCATTATATTATTCAATAGTATCAATTTTATTTAGTGAAATTATTAAATTACTTTGAATTTAAAAATAAAGTTGATTGAAAATTTTCTAAAACATAAAAAGGTGAATTTCTTGTATTTAAACAATAACATTTCAGACATAGACCCCGTAATAACAGATAATATCATTAATAATTTTTTATCTGAATTAGAAAGAAAAAAATTCAAAAAACCAAACGACTCACAATTTTTTAAATTGATGGATATTGAAAATAGTGGTGTTAAAGTTCCATATATGAGGCATAAATTTTTGAAAAATCACAAAGAAAGATTGATTCTATTATTTACAGAATACAATTTTTTAAATCATTTAAAAATCTTTAAAAATAAAGTGGAAAATATATCAAATAAAAAAAAGAATAATAATTGTTTCGAATCAAAAAACATACTTCATGAATTCAAAAATGAAGATGAAAAAAAGATTTTTAACATGTTAATAGACTTAGATGAGAAACTTATTAATTATTATAAACACTTGAATGGTATCGATAATATGAAAAAAATAAGTGATAATAATTATAATCAACTTAATAAAGAATTGGATGTCTTATTTAGTTAATAACTAACCGAGAAAAGTGTGTGCAGCCAATTAACATATACAGCAAAATGAAATTTCTAAAGAGTATAATAAATTATTTTTTTAACTATGTTTACTGAAACTGATTTACTTAATACACAAACTATTGATATAGATAAAGCTGTTCAAAATAAAAATGCAATATGGATAGATGTTAGATCTTCAAGAGAATATAAAAAAGGTAATTATACTCATTCTGTAAACATAGAATTATTTAATGATATTGAATATAGTAAACTAGGAGAAGTATATAAGAGAAACGGAAAATCAGAATCAATAAAATCAGGTAAAAAATATATTCATAACTCTTTGGAACAAATTTTAGAAAAAATTTCAAAATTTAAAAAGTATACTATATATATATATTGTGCAAGAGGTGGGCTTCGTAGCAAAGCATTTTTCAAAATTTTAGAAATTCATGGATATAAATCATTCGTCATCTTAGGAGGCTACAAGTCTTTAAGAAACTATGTTTTATCCTCTTTTTTGAAAACCAGAAATATAATCATTATTGGTGGAAATACAGGATCAAAAAAAACATCAATATTAAAATTAATGAAGAAACATAATTACAATACAGTAGACTTGGAAAAAATAGCAAATCACAGAGGTTCAGCTTTTGGTGATTTAGGATTAATGAAACAGTCAACTCAGCAGCAATTTGAAAATGACCTGTCATATGAATGGGTAAATTTTGACAATAATAGCAATGTGTTTGTTGAAAGTGAAAGTAGAACAATAGGTAAAATTGTGATACCTTCACCCATTTATTCTCAAATGATTAATTCTCACTATATAAGAATAAATATGAATTTCGATAGAAGAATTAAAAATTTGATTTCTGAATATGGTAAATATCCATTAACACATATTGAACATAGATTAAAGAAGATATCACGAAAATTGGGAAGTGAGAATTTTAATTATGCTGTTAAACTTTTGAAAAATAATGATTTATATAGTTTTTGTTCACACATATTAATTAATTATTATGATAAAATGTATAAACACTCACTTAATAAAAGAAAAACAGATATAACTACATTCAATATTGAAAATGAGTCCTTGGAAGATATTATGTACTTAATTATTGAAAAATCAAAGAACATTTAAGTTTGTAATAAACTATTTTGATGAAATATTTTAAAAAAATTTATATATTTTTATACTATTTATTCATTCTAGGCGTACTTTTTTCTCAAAATTATTATGCGGATAATAATGTACAATTTTTTAAGTCTTTGCATAATAACAATAATTCAAATTTAGATTGTGATGATAGTGATTTAAATATTGATGGCATTGTTGATATTTTCGATATTTATATAATTTTAAATTGTATTCTATCTAATGATTGTATTGAATGCGTTGATATAAATCAGGATTACTACGTAAACGTAATTGATATTATTATAATAATAGATATTATTAACAATCCTGTGGTGACAGTGGAAGATATTGATGGTAATATATACAGAATTATTAATATTAATAATAAAATATGGATGGCTGAAAATCTTAAAGTTACAAGATACAATAATGGTGATTCAATCACATACATTCATGATAGTAATGTATGGAATAATTTTAATCATGGTCACTATACTATCTATAATAATGATTTTGATCATTTAAATAATCACGGATATTTATATAATTGGAATGCAGTAAACGATGAAAGAGGTATATGTCCTATTGGTTATCATGTACCAACTGATATAGAATGGTCAAACTTAATATCTTACCTTGACAGCTTATCAAATCCGGAAGCTGAAAATCATGATGAATATGAAAGTTACATTGCAGGCGGAATTTTAAAATCTACAGGAACAATTGATGATGGGAATGGATATTGGTATCAACCAAATCTAGGAGCTACAGATTCAATTGGCTTCTCTTCAAATGCTAGTGGTGTTATACCTGATCAAAATGGTAATACCGAATTTCACGGTTATTATTTAGGTTATATTGCATTTTACTGGACATCGACAGAAATTAGTAATATATATGCATGGTCAAGAGAACTATCATTTATGGAGACAACTGTTCATAGACATTCAATTGCAAAAAATTATGGAATGTCAGTGAGGTGTATAAGTGATTAATTAATTAATTGAAATTTATTATATCAATTATAGCTTGATTTTATTAAAATACTGATTAATTTTCCGTACAATAGATCTTGAATTCGTATACTTTATTAATGTAAGCTGATCCGAACCGTTAATCATTGCTGATAACTGATATTTATTTGAATCCTTAAATAGACAAATTATTTTTTTACCTTTTTCAATTGCCCTGCCTATTTCATAACCTACTCCATGGCTAGGATTTGACACATCTGCAACAATAATATCAGAATTATTTAACCAATTCATATCTCTGTCATGAATAAATATATCCGATAATTCTTCACCTTTATTTGTTAAATTTTCGTCAGATATATGTTCGGTATAAACGTGTCCAAATTTTTTGAGAGCGTTTATTATAGTCTTATAATGAATAATATCAACACGACCACCTCTTATTGAACCTGCAAAATATATTTTCATTTTCCCTTTAATTTTTAATGACTATATAAAATAATTTTGTCATGTTTCGTATGTACTTAAATATAATTTAATTTTTATATTAATTTCTTATTTCTGTAATTTAAAAACATAATTAAT
>MDTA01033455.1_pt1 | contig 10040 bp, 11 predicted proteins | sample 811151 | NCBI WGS metagenome assembly MDTA01 (sample SAMN05326648, study PRJNA326480) | marine metagenome | isolation source: seawater | place: Indian Ocean: South | collected 2010 | reverse complement strand
TCAGCAGCCCGAATCGCGTCGCGTTATACGCTCACGGGCGCAAAAAAAGGGGGCGGGGAGGCTGCTCGGCCTCCCCACCCCCACGGGCGGTCGTCTTGGCTCACTTGCCCGTGAACAGGGGCGCAACTTCACCGCGTGCGCTTGCGGGGTCGTGTCTGGCTCAGGCCTGCTGAGCCTGTGCGACGAGGGCGATGAGGGCGTTCACCATCTCGGGCGACAACTCCTCCACGGTCGTGCCCACTTGCTTGCGGGTGACGGATTCGCCGTGGTCAATGCGCTTCTGCTGCGTGAGGCCACGCAGGTACTCGCGGGACTTGGCCGCAGCACCCTTGCCCGTGGTCACGTCGTCACCGGCTCCGTTCTCACGGGCGAGGCGGCGCACCTCGGTGTGGTGCATGGCGTCAATGTCCCCGAAGTCAGCAGCCTCGGGCACGGCGCGGAAGGCCTCGCCCTGCTTGAACACAGGGGCAGGGGCGAGCAGGGCGGTGCGGGCCGCAGCACGACCGGAACCCTTGCCCGTGGGCAAGTCAGCGGCCCAGTTGGAACCGATGGCCTTGCGTGCCCACGCCTTGCGTGCCTTGAGTTCGTTGGCGAAGGGCTTCAGTTGCCCGTCCGCATCCGTGATGCCGTCGCAGTACCACGCTTCCCCGACCGCAAGAATGTCGGTCATGTCGTTGTTGGCCTTGGTCGTGCGCTCAGCGCGAGCGACCTTGCCGGGGATGGTGAGCAGGGCTTCACCGAACGCGGGGCGAGCAGGCTCGGCTGCACGCTCGTTGCCGTCACGGTCCTTCCAAGCCTTGCACTCGCGGGTGCTCTCAAGCAGGTCAGCCATGCGCAGGTACGCAGACTTGCCCTTGGTGGCCTTGACCGAGGCTTGGATGGCCTCAAGGCCTGCCTTCGTGAGCAGGCTCATGTGGGGCTGAGCGGACTCTTGCAGGCGGTTGAGCGAGTCAAGCAGCACCTTGCGGGTGTACGTGACGGGTTCTTTGCTCCATTCCGGCTTGTCGCCCGTGAGGGTGACGTAGCAGGTGAGGGTGGCGGTTCGGCTCGACTTGCGCAGGAGCGCAGCCATGTGCTCGAACACGGGGGCCATCTGCATAGGACGGCTCGGGTGGAGCGTACCGGCAGCGGCAGGGGCGGTCAGGGGGCGGGCTTGGCAGACGACGTTGTTTTTCGACATCGGCCTTGAACCCGGTGGTTGGTTATATACTTCGGACCTTCAGGACGCGATTTCACCGCTGACTTCGCAGGTGCGTGCATAACGTGTAACGCCCGTAAGGGAATCGTTGCTCTCGCACCCATATGGGTGGGTTCAAGGGTCGCTTGTATCGGGGGCTTGCGCTTCGCTTGTGTGTGGTTGGGTGTGTATGCGTGGGGCATGCGTTACATGAGTGCGAGAGTACGCGCCCGCGAGGGCTGCATAACGCCACCCCCCAAGCCCCACTTGGTGCATTTGCTACACCGCCGCAGTGCCCCATAACGCGGCCCATAACGCGCCCCTTAGAAGGAGGGATAGGCATAACGCGCCCCATAACGCTCCTTTTAGTCACGCGCAGCGTTCGGACAAAAATCGAAGGCCGCCTTTAAAATAAAAATAAAACAAAAAATCTGCAATGGAAAGGCAGGTGATTTCATAGCCCATGTGCCCATGCGCTATTCATGACGCCATTTGAGCAGGCGTGGTCTTTGCTCAAGTCAAATCTGCGTGTTGGTGGTCAGCAAAACAGGCTTTCCAACTACCCTGAGCAAACATTCCAACCTCGCCCAAGCGACACGTACCGGTCACGAATGCCTGAAACCGGCCCAGTTCAGTCTGAAGCCATGGACCCTGAAGCAGTGCGTGCCATGGGAAGCAGGTTTCAAACCCTTGAGCAATTAAATGCTGACCGTGAATTGGATGACGGAGTATATGCATGGGATTGGCTGCATCTATCGCGGCATAACCCAGCAGAAAAGGTAACAATGGGAGATTTGGTTGACATGCCAACCAGTCATCAACTGGCAGAAATGAGAGCAGAAGCAACGCAACGCGCAATGCAGAAACCTTACCGCGAACTCAACGACTATGAGCGAGAACTTGTGCCTGTTCCTGTGGGCTTAGGCACCTTGTACGGTTAAACACCGAAGGTGTTAATTCCACACCGAGCCTCGTCTGCTTGATGCTCGGCTTCGTGCTAACCGTTGTGCTTGTACTCACCATGTTTGCATGGTGGGGCACCGCGTACTGGTTGTTTAGCGACCTTGGAACAAATGTTGTTTTGTTTGACGATGATGCGGAATTGCACGATGCCTGCTTCAATGGACTGAGGAAGGGAGTTCAATGAACGTCAAGGTGTACGAAGTTGGCCCGCGAGATGGATTGCAGTCACTTCCCCACACAGTACCCGTTGAACACCGCCAAGAACTCATCAAACGACTGCGCATTGCAGGCCTAAACGACATCGAAGAGGTGTCATTCGTCAATCCGCGTGTTTTGCCGCAAATGGGTGACGCCGAAGCCGTGTTTTCGGGCCAAGGAGCCGCTTTGGTGCTCAACAAACGTGGATTTGAGCGTGCAAAAGCCGCAGGAGTCGAAAAATACAACATTGTTCTTTCTCCGTGCGAGTTCTTTTCACTCAACAACATGGGAAGGCGCTACGATGAGATGGTGATGATGTATCGCACGTTTATGGGCGAAATTGACCCCAAAAACGTCCGAGTGTACCTTTCTATGGCCTTCGGAAGTCCTGAAAGCGGCGTTTTTAGCGAGAAAAACTTGCGGATTTGCGTCCGCGACGCCAAAATGTTCGGAGAAACAGTCGTTTTTGCTGACACGGTGGGTGCAGGCACTCCCTACGAGGTGAACATGATGGCGCAACTGGCCCACGACAACAACATGCGCGGTGCCTTCCATTTTCACCACCGAGGAGAGGAAAGCAAGCCCCTGATGCTTGTTCGCACGGCTTTGCTTGCCGGAATCCGTGAGTTTGACTCTTCAGTGGGCGGTCTTGGTGGTTGTCCGTTTGCAAAAGGCAGCGGAGCCAACCTGTCAACCGGTACACTGGTCCGTCATCTGCATGCTTGGGACTTCAAGACCGGTGTGGACACAGGGTTGCTGCGAGCGGCTGAGGATTTGGCCTTCACCATCAAGAATCCGCAGCCACCTCTTGCTGAGGCTCACTGCTGAATCACTCACCGGGAACTTTGTACCCCGCACGGCGAACGTCTGAAGCGTCAGCAATACGTCCGCTTGGAAGCGTGTAAAATCCGGGGAAGGTTGGATGAGGCTGCACCATGTTTTGCATCTCAATTTGCTTGAAGGCTTCGTCCATGTCCATGCCCGCATGACGGCTCATCAACTGGTCCACCTGTGACTGCCGCTGAGCAGCCTCCCTGTCAGCAAGTAATTGCATGACGTAAGCCATGTTCACCGTTTCCTCGGGGTGAATGGCACCACGTGGAACGTCAAGTCCGCGAGATGCGGGTGCGTAGGAACGCTCTTCGCCGGGAATCACGGTGTCGCCTGAACGAGCATCGAGGTCCTTGATGCGCCCAATCGGACCCGGACGAGCCATTGAGTACCGCACTGGTTTGATGATTCGAGCACCCTCAGTGGTTTCAGGCATTCGCTTTTCACGCACGTCACGTCCTTCCGGCCCTACGTCTTCCTCCATTTTACCGGTGTCAGGATTCATGCGTGGCCGGTCACTCGAATAGGTGCGAAGTGAACGTTGCAGTCCAGTCGTACCCTCGCCACCAAACTGTGCATCGTGGGCTACCATCATGCCGTATGCACGCGGGTGGACCGTGCCCTGTCGAACCACTTTGTCGTAGTTTGGGTCGTCAATTTCAGGCATAAATCGGTAGTTACCGCTGACCTGACGCTCGGGAATGTTGCGCAGCGTGGTGAACATTTGCTGCTCGGTAAGCCCTTTGAGCATCTGCCAAGCCATGTCCATTGGCTCACCAGTTTGAATCTGTGCGCCCTCCTTGGCTTTCTGCGCTGCCTGTTGCGCTTCTTGCACTTGTTGGTCCTTGCGCTGCTCGGCGGTGGACAGAAGCCCTGCGCCTGCGGACGCAGCACCCATGGCTGCTTGAGCGCCCGGTGATGCCATTGCCGTACCAACTTTGGCTGCACCTGCTGCGGCTGCCTTGCCTGCTGCAATAGCGGCGGGGGCAAGCGGTGCAGGCATGAAACTCCCCATGCGACGCGATGATTAAAACGTACCCCCGCTTGACGCAACGTAAGGTGCGGACATGCTCAAGCCAATCGCCGTACTGAAAGCGCAACAAACGCTTGCGCAGTATGGCGTACCGGCTCCACTTGCCCGTCAAGCCCGTGAGCAAATCATCAGCAGCGCACCAATGCCCACGGAAAGAATGGCAAGTCTGCCAACTCCTTCGGAATACTACAATCAACTTCTCAGTGAACAAAAGATTCCTCATGGCAGGTACCAAAGCGACGAGTGGGCAAAGCAATACGGTGAATTGTTTGGCCAAGCGCGTGAACAAGCATTCGGTCCCCAATACAAAACGTACACGCAGTTCACGTTGCCGCAGTTGATGCCCGGACTGTACACTGAAAACTGGCTTGACCCGGAAACAAACACCACCCGACCCGGAGCCATTGCTCCAATCAATGCTTACCGCGAAATGGATTTCGTGCCTGAAATTATGCACAATCCCAAAGGCGAAATTGTGCCCATGGGTCACGTAGGGTACTCAAGTGATTACGAAGAGAACATCAGCAATCCGCTACCTTACGGCAGAAAGCCCGAGGGTTTGCCAATGGCGTTTTTCACCCCTGCTCATGGACCGTCAATTTACGACACTGCACCTGCTTCAAACAGATACATGGTTGGTGTGCGCGGTTTGGGGTACCATCCTGATGACGTGGTAGTGGAGCGACCCGGTGGACCGAGTAAGGGCGGAGGAGAAACCGACGAGTTCGTGACGTTCAATCCTGTACCTCGCTCGCGTCTTGTGCCGGTCATAAATCCCGTAACAAACAAGTACGCAGATGCAGACGAAAGAAAACGAATGGGACTTAGACGTTCAAGAACCCCATTGGAAGGCGAAATCAAACAACTGCAATATGAACGTCTTGGTCTTGTGCCACGTGATATGCATGAAGACGATTTTAAAATGCAGCAACATGATTACCCTGTTTCACGCATTCATCCCTCACTGCGCTTTGTGTACGATGCGCAAGGCTACCCGTTGAATCCTGACGGCAGTAAAATGACATCAAAACAAAAGTTGCAGATGGCCATAGCCGCAAAGGAAGCAGGTCTCAAATATTCACCCGGTCAAGAACTCAGCCGAGAAATGGGTCCAAGAAACCCAATGAGTCTTGTACGACACAGTGGATTTACCCAAGGGTACGACAAACTTCCTCCTCATTTGATGGACCAAGTAATTGAAAACCTGCGTGCGCGTAGGAGGAGATGGGAAGCATGACACCAACGCCGTTTCAACAGGCCATGGCCGAAGCCGCCATGCGCCCCATGAACGTGCAAGCCCAACTTGCTCGTTTTGAACGGCAACGAAAAGCCATGGAACATGCAAATCAGTACTCCATGCAACCCAGCGAAAGGGGCGTGTATGAAGGCCCTGAACTTGCTGAGCCTATGGATTTCATCAACCATCTCAACGAACACTTTGGCTCACCTGCTCGCTCCGAAACTGGTCTTCCAAGCATGGAGGCTTACGACGAATTGATGGCAGGAAACAAGGCCATTGCTGACAAGTTTGAGGAATTGCGTCAAGCAGGAGGCTTGAGTGTAAAGGATGAAGATAAGGTCATGGAAAGGCTTCGTGAAGAAGCCAGTAAGCAGTACATGGAAGCCGTGAAGAATGCCATTAACCGTCGTATTGGTGAAGGAGGAATAACACGAGAAGACCTCCCCGGAGCATACGGCGTTCCTTACGATTTGCGAGCAGACATTTCGGATGAGCACCCGCTTGGGTACCGGTACAAGCGCCCCTCAGTGGGCAGGGCAACTGGTAAGGCGTACTACGACGAAGTGGCCGAAAACGTGCTTGGCCGACCACTAAGACGATTCAACTATGACCACCAAAAAATACTGCAAAATCAAAATGACATTGCAGCGCGTATTGCTGAAGCCAATGCACAACAACGGCAACAACTTGTTCAAAACATGGGCTTTTCTGACACGTATGAAATGCCCCGAAACGTGTATGACACGTACAGGAAACGACTCGATGCAATGGAGGCCCCACCGACTCAGGAAGAGTTGTCCGACATCTTCAGTTACTTGCAAACTCCTCCAACTCCCCAATACACCCCACCACCTCAAAGTGAGTTTGAGCGGTTTGGTCGTCCATTGTCAGACGTACAAACTGGAGAGCCAATGGACTTGGCCTTCCGTTTGCTCAAGGAGCGCAAGTCACCTGAAGCCATGCGGCACAAGTTGGAGTACGACAAACAGTACGAGTCCTCTCCCGAACGTGTAAAATATAGAACTGAATTAAACCGCGAGCGGCGTCGCCGTGGTATCATGGGAAGCCACGACCACAAGGACGTGAGCCATACGCAAGGTGGGCGTTTGACGCTTGAAAGCGAGCACGACAACCGTGCCCGTCATTTCAAGAATCGTGGTACGCTGAGGCAGATTGACGAAGTAAAGTGATTTACTATTGTCACTTTTGTCACCACCTTACTCATCAAAATGACAAAACGAGTTGTCATTATTCCATAAGTACTACTCTCAATAATAAGAGAGAGTGTAGGACTACTCAAATGAGTGAAGTGAGTGGTGACAAAAGTGACAATTGCTCCCGAATGTTTAAGGTGACCACTCAGGTGACCACGAACGAGGGAGATGTCTGCACCACCCCAGTCCAACGACGCCGAAATCCGCTTGATGGGCCTGATTCTTGCGCAGTCCGCGCTTGTCGGGTTTGCAGTGGGAATGTTTGATGCAGAAATGTGGCTCAACAACGAGACACCATGGCTCAACGGATTCACCTACGCCATGGCAGCATTCTTTGTGCAAGGCATGGCCTACTACCTGTTCAAGATGTTCTTTGAGCAAAACATGCAAGAGCGCGTTCGCGCATCTAACATGGAGCGCGAGCGTCAGCACCGCTTCCGCAGCATGCAAAACTCGTTTGACAATCGCCGTTCTGAAATGGAACTGCGCATGCAAGAAGCCCAACTTGAGGCTGAATTGCGTTGGATGGAGGCAAACCCCGGTAAGATGCCTCCGTCGTGGGGCGTTCAGGGTGGTTCTCCGTCCATGGTTCAGCAGTACGACATGACGCAAATGGCCTCCGCCCCCAAGCACACGGCTGAAATTGCCGAGCCAGTCAACCTTGGTGTTGTGTCTGACACACCACTCAAGAAGGACGGAACGCCTGACAAGCGGTACAAGCAAGGCGAGTGAGCATGGGTCGCATCTTCAAGACGCCCGTGGATGATGCCACGGAAGCCACCTTGAGAGCGATGCACACGCAAAACACACTGGACAACTACTACGAGCGTGGATTGGGTTGGCTGCGTACTGTGATTTTTAGCGCAATCGCAGCACTGCTTACCAGTTTGTATGAACTACGCACAGAACGCAGTCTTTGGGAAGGCACGGTAGCATGGTTTTACTTCAAAGTAGGAGAATTGGCAACATGGCTTACGGGGTGGGTGAATGGCTGACCCGACCAGTACGGCGCTTGTGGGCGCGATGGTTTGGGGCAAAGCCGTGTACAACTCATGGCGTCCGCGCAAGGTCGGCATTTACGGTGCAGGACTGACGGGCAAAACAACTCTCGACCGATACATGACCACGCCCGGTGAAATGGAGGAGATTCCTGAAGAGGAGCGCACTGAGCACATCAAAATCCTTGGGCGGTACATGTTGCCTAAGCCTACACGAAAGCGCGTCAGTTGGCAAGGCGAAAAGCGTGTGGTGTTTTCTGCTGACGTTGGTGGACAGGACCGATTTTGGAACCTGTGGATTGACGACATGGTGACCCGTCAGGTCAAAGCGGTGGTGTACATGTTTGATGACCGAGCCATCAAAGGCGGAGATGACGCCCTGCAACAGATTGCAGGCTTCCGCTTCCTTGTTGATGCACTCGTAGGTCGCAACTACCGGTACCGCACACTCAAAAGCAGACTTAAGGGCAAGAAGTATGCACCTTCGCTCATCATGCTTGTTGCCAACAAAGCCGACCGTTACTTCGATGAAACCGCAGCCAAGTTGTACGCCGAAGGCCGTATTGGTGAGCATCCAATCTTTGACCCTTTCCGCGATGACCTCATTCGTTTGCAAAAAGCAGGCATTCCAAGCCGCCGCTCATTCATGGCCACCCGCATTGGGTGGAACGTCGAAAACACAATGGTCAATCTCTTGACGGCATAGGTGATGATATGGACAGAACAAAGGTTGCATCAGTTGGCTCAGCAAGTCAATCGCTACGCACGGTTATTCCGTTGTGGATTGCAAAACTGCTGCGCATTCACAAAGGCACGATTGTTGAATGGGAACTCATCAAAGGCGATAACGCCTACGCTGCACAACTGAAGGTGGTGGAGGAAGAATGATTCCGTTTCGCGCAACTGAGCAAGCGCAGCAGCGTTTGGCCGACATGAACGCAGCAAGTGTCTATGCCCTCAGTCAACAAGGCAACGCTGCACTCACCCACGATGCGTTGGTTGCTCAGGCCACGGCTCAGACCGCCATGCAGGAAGTTGCTGCGGGGGCCAATTTGCAAGTGCCCAAAGTGAACTTCTATCCCAGTCGTCACCCTGACCCTAACAAGGCACGGCGGCGCGATATTCGTCAAGCGTACAAACTGCTGACACCAACCAAGCGCAGCATCTTCAACCCTGTTCGTTTGTTTTTGGGTCGCAAGTATCGTTACGACAAGCAAGCCCATGTGTGCGTCATTGACGGGTGCGATTGCGCTGCCCTCATTCAAGTGGACAATCTGTACGACAAAATCATTGACGAAGACACAGGCAAGAGTCTGTGGGAGTTGTACTGGCAAAACCCTGTAACCGGGCAACCCGAAGCCTTTGTCGCAAAGGACCGGGTGACCAGTGGACGCAAAATGCGTGGAACCTACTGCCCCGAGCATCTTCACTTGTACCACTTGTTGTGCAAGTGGGAGGCCGAAGAAGACAAGGTGAGCGAATCCAGTCCGCGTAGGTTGCGTGACCGGATGAAGAAGGGCGTGTCTATGGTGACGGTTCCCGTGGCTGCGGTGACCAAGAAGGACCCAACACCAACCTTCTTGCAAAAGTACGACCCCTTCTTTGCTGAACTGGAAAAGGACGCTAAGAAGACCAAGGGTATTACCATTTCACACTACGAAAACCCGGCTACTGGGTACAATGACCTGACGACCATTACGTTTGACTTGCGGATTTTTCAGCAGGAATTGGCCTTGTTGAACCAACCTACTCCTGCGTTTCAAGCCATGATGCAGGGTGAAAACCCTCTTGACCCACAAACCCCTCCGGTGGTTGAGTGACATGCTTAACCTGAACAACAATCAGCCTCAACAGGCTCCCGGTACGTTGAGTCTTGGAGTGTCCTCTTTTGGGCAACCTGCTCCCGCTGCACAGAACCCTTGGGGTCAGCAACCGCAACAAATGGGAGCCATGGGAGCCTTTGCCCAAGGTGCGGGTTTTCAACCCCAACCCGTGCAACCACCGAGTGATTTGGAAGTTCAAATCATGTTGCTGCGTGGAATTGTCCCTGTTGACCGCTTTATCGCCAGTCCTCAGATGGGTGTTTTGGTGGAAATGCTCAACAACATTGTGTCCTATTCGGTGCTTGAAGTCATGAAGAATGCCGTGTTTGTAGCAGACGAAGACGGGAACCTCAAGATGGACCCCTCTTCTTTGCCTCAGAACCTCCAAACCATGAGTGCTGAAAACATCAAGGCTGACTTTACCGCACTGCAATCTGCCGCTCAACAGAACATTCAGAACGCTGAGGGTCAACAAATGCAACTCAACAACATGGCGCAGCAGTCTATGATGAACACTGCACTGAATGCTGCCATGAGTGAAGGAATGATGGAAAAGGCCGGTG
>MDTA01005424.1_pt1 | contig 10040 bp, 6 predicted proteins | sample 811151 | NCBI WGS metagenome assembly MDTA01 (sample SAMN05326648, study PRJNA326480) | marine metagenome | isolation source: seawater | place: Indian Ocean: South | collected 2010 | reverse complement strand
TTTCTAAAATCTTTCAGGTTTGATGTTTTCAAAATTAACCTTTTTTCTAAAACTATTATCTGAAATGAGCAAAAGCCTTGTTTGCTTCTGCCATTCTATGAGTATCGTCTTTCTTTTTAACTGCACCACCCTCACCCTTAGATGCAGCAATAATTTCATTAGCAAGTCTTTCAACCATTGACTTTTCGTTTCTATTTCTAGCAAATTGAATTAACCATTTCTGGCTTAATGTTATTTTTCTTGCTGGCCTAACTTCAATAGGAACCTGAAAATTAGCACCTCCAACTCTTCTACTTTTGACTTCAACTGAAGGCATAACATTATTTAAAGCTTTCTTCCATACCTGTAATCCTTTTTCTTTTGTCTTTTCCTCTACAAGCTTAAGTGAATCATAAAATATTGAATATGATATGCTTTTTTTACCATCATGCATTAAATTATTGACAAATTGAGTAACAAGAGTGTCCTTGAAAATAGGATCAGGCAAAAAATATCTTTTTTTTGGCTTAGATTTTCTCATTTACTATTTTTTTGCTTTTGGTCTTTTAGCACCATACTTAGATCTTCTTTGAGTTCTATCATCTACTCCCCCTGTATCTAAGGTTCCTCTTATAACATGATATCTTACTCCTGGTAAATCTTTGACCCTACCTCCCCTAATTAAAACAATTGAATGTTCTTGTAAATTATGACCTTCACCTGGTATGTAAGCATTTACTTCTTTACCATGAGACAATCTAACTCTTGCTACCTTTCTCATAGCAGAATTAGGTTTCTTTGGAGTTGTTGTATATACTCTAGTACAAACACCTCTCTTTTGTGGACAAGAATCTAAGGCAGGAGATTTTGACTTAGATCTTAGTTTTTTTCTTCCTTTTCTAACAAGTTGTTGTATAGTTGGCATAATATTTATTAAATGCGTCGCAAAAATAGAAATTCATATGTTTTAAACAAAATTTTTCGTGTCTTTATAATTATATCAAAATCATTTAGATTTTTGACTATTAATATCAAGAGGAAATTTAGGTAACTCATTAAAGTCTTTGATCTTCTCATATTTCTCCTCATACTTTGAAATATTATCATTCAAAGCAACTGAAAATTTTTTTGCGTGCTCAGGAGTGATAATTATCCTTGAATTAACTTTTGCCTTAGGAACTCCAGGCATAAGTTGAATAAAATCAATAACAAACTCACTACTAGAATGAGCTATCATAGCAAGATTAGCATACTTGCCTTTTGATATTTCATCAGATAACTCAATGTTTATTTGATTTTGTTTTTGACTCATTTTTTGTCTTGTTTATTTTCTTCAAGGATATCTTCACTAATATTTTCATCATCAGTTATTAGATCATCAGATTTCAACATTAATTCATCATACTCCTTCTCAGAACCTACAATCATTTCATTATACTCTCTTAAGCCAGTTCCAGCAGGAATCAAGTGACCTACAATCACATTTTCTTTTAAACCTCTTAAATCATCAACTTTACCTCTGATTGACGCCTCACTTAAAACTTTTGTAGTTTCTTGGAATGAAGCAGCAGAAATAAAGCTCTCAGTTCCTAAAGATGCTCTTGTAATCCCTTGAAGAGAAGGTCTAGAAACAGCAGGATCTGCATTTCTAACCTCTACAATCTTTTTATCATTTCTTCTCAAAGTTGAATTTTCATCTCTAAGCTCTCTCGAAGTAATAATTTGACCTTCCTTAAAATTAGAATCACCAGCATCAGTAACAACTTTCTTTTCAAAAATAGCATCATTAGTACTTTTAAATACAAGCTTATCAATTTTTTCATCTTGTAAGAAATTAGTGTCTCCCGGATCAACAATTATTACTTTTTGCATCATCTGTCTAACTATAACTTCAATATGCTTATCATTAATTTTTACCCCCTGAAGTCTATAAACTTCTTGAATCTCATTAACCAAGTAGTCTTGAACTTGAGTAGGACCTTTAATTGATAAGATATCAGCTGGAGTTATTGCACCATCAGAAAGAGGAGACCCAGCTTTAACATAATCATTATCTTGTACTAAAATATGCTTAGATAATGAAACTAGATATTTTTTCTTAGTTCCATCTTTCGATTCAATAAATATTTCTCTATTACCTCTTTTAATTCCACCATAAGTAACTACTCCATTAATTTCACTAACTACAGCAGGATTAGATGGATTTCTTGCTTCAAATAATTCAGTTACTCTTGGAAGCCCCCCGGTAATATCTCTAGATTGACCAATCATTCTTGGTATTTTAGATAAAATTGTACCTGGATTAACAGAACTACCTTTATCAACAGAAAGGTGAGCTCCAACAGGAATATTATAAGACTTATCGCCATCTTTAGATTTTATAATAATTGCTGGATTTTTAGTTTTATCCCTACATTCTATTATTACTTTTTCCTTGTGTCCAGTTTGTTCATCAAATTCCTCCTTGAAAGTTATGCCTTCTTCAATCGATTCATAATCAATTTTTCCTTTTAACTCAGAAAGAATAACAGCATTATATGGATCCCAATTACATATTATATCGTCTTTCGCAACTTTCTGGCCATCTTTAACATGTAAGAAAGCACCATATGGAACATTATTAGAAATAAGTGTAGCTCCTTTATTATTTACAACTCTTACCTCACCACTTCTAGCCATAACAACCTCAACCTTATTTCCCTCACTATCTTTTGATGACACAGATCTGATTCCATCAAAAATAATTTTACCTTCAAACTTAGCTTTAATATTAGCATCAATTGCTATATTAGAAGCAGTTCCTCCAACATGGAAAGTTCTTAAAGTTAATTGAGTTCCAGGTTCACCAATTGACTGAGCAGCAATAACACCAACAGCTTCTCCAACATTAACCATCTTACCGTTAGCAAGGTTTCTACCATAACATTTAGCACAAGCTCCCCTAGTTGTTTCACAGGTCAAAACTGATCTAATTTCAATTTCTTCAATACTAGTTTGATCAATTTTATTAGCAATCTCCTCATCAATCTCCTCACCAGATTCAATAATTAAATCGTTAGTTATTGGATCATAAACATCATGAACAGTTACTCTACCTAAAATTCTTTCCGATAATGGTTCTACGATATCTTCGTTATCTTTAAGAGCACTAATAGTAACTCCTCTAAGAGTACCACAATCTTCTTCATTTATAATAACATCTTGAGCTACATCAACCAATCTTCTAGTCAGATATCCTGCATCTGCAGTTTTCAATGCTGTGTCAGCAAGACCTTTCCTAGCACCATGAGTAGAAATAAAATACTCGATAACATCAAGACCTTCTTTAAAATTAGAAAGTATTGGGTTTTCAATAATCTCACCAACTGATCCAGAAAGATTTTTTTGTGGCTTAGCCATCAACCCTCTCATACCTCCTAATTGCCTGATTTGCTCTCTCGAACCTCGAGCTCCCGAATCCATCATCATATAAATAGGGTTAAATCCCTGCTCATCATCTTCCAACTGATTCATCAGTGTTGTAGTTAACCTTGTATTTGCTCTAGTCCAAATATCGATAACCTGATTATATCGCTCATTATCTGTGATTAATCCCATATAATAGTTATCCCAAACACCTTTTACTTCTTTCTTTGCATTGTCTACTAAAGTCTCTTTTGCTTCTGGAATTTGTATATCACCAAGTCCCATAGACAACCCTCCCTCATAAGCCATTTTAAATCCTAACTCCTTAATATCATCAAGAAATTTAGCTGTCCTAGAGATACCACAAACTTTATATACTATTGAAATAATTTGTTGTAATTTTTTCTTAGTAAGAAGTTCATCTATATATCCAACTTCCTCTGGAATAAAATTATTAAATAACACTCTACCAGCTACAGTATCAATAACTTTATTTTCTAAAGTACCATCAGATGTTCTAACATTAGTTCTTAATTTAATTAAAGTATTCTTATCTAGTTTTCCTTCATTTAAAGCAATAACAACTTCCTTTTGGCTTGAAAAAATTAACCCTTCTCCTTTTAATGGATGTTCTTTAGTAGATTTTCTTCCTTTTGATACATAATATAATCCAAGTACCATATCCTGAGAAGGAACTGTGATCGGAGCTCCATTAGCAGGGTTTAAAATGTTATTTGAACCTAACATTAATAATGAAGCCTCAACAATTGCCTCATGACCAAGTGGAACATGTACAGCCATTTGATCACCGTCGAAGTCAGCATTAAATGCAGTACAAGAAAGTGGATGTAATTCAATTGCCTTACCTTCAATTAATTTGGGTTGAAAAGCTTGAATACCAAGTCTATGTAAAGTAGGAGCTCTATTTAAAAGAACAGGGTGTCCAACTAAAACATTTTCTAAAATATCCCAAATTACTGGTTCTTTTTTATCAACAAGTTTTTTAGCAGACTTTACAGTCTTAACAATTCCTCTTTCTATTAATTTTCTAATAATGAATGGCTTAAACAATTCTGCAGCCATATCTTTAGGAAGCCCACACTCATGCATCTTTAATTTAGGACCAACTACAATTACAGATCTACCAGAGTAATCAACTCTTTTTCCTAGTAAATTCTGTCTGAATCTTCCTTGCTTACCTTTTAACATGTCAGTAAGTGATTTTAAAGATCTATTTCCGTCAGACCTTACTGCATTAATTCTTCTTGAGTTATCAAATAAAGAATCAACAGCTTCTTGAAGCATTCTTTTTTCGTTTCTTAATATAACTTCCGGAGCTCTAATTTCAAGTAATCTTTTTAATCTATTATTCCTTATAATTACTCTTCTGTAAAGATCATTTAAATCAGACGTTGCAAATCTACCACCATCAAGTGGAACCAAGGGTCTTAATTCAGGTGGAATTACAGGGATCATTTTAACAATCATCCATTCAGGTCTATTATCAATATTCTCTCTAGAATCTCTAAATGATTCAATTACTCTCAATCTTTTTAAAGCTTCTGCTTTCCTTTGCTGAGAAGTTTCATTTGCAGCTTTATATCTAAGGTCTACTGAAAGTGAATCCAAGTCAATTTGAGATAAAAGCTCACTAATTGCTTCAGCTCCCATTTTTGCAATAAACTTATTTGGATCATCATTAGGTAGAAGATAGTTATCTTTAGGAAGAGAATCAACGATATTTAAATACTCTTCCTCTGTTAATAAATCCATTTTCTGACAACCATCTTCTTCTTTAACACCTGGATTTATAACAACATATCTTTCATAATATACAATTTGATTTAATTTTTTTGCAGGTATTCCAAGCATGTACCCAATCTTATTAGGAAGTGTTCTAAAATACCAAATGTGAGCAACTGGTACTACAAGCTCAATATGACCCATTCTTTCTCTCCTAACTTTTTTCTCAGTCACTTCTACACCACATCTATCACAGATTATACCTTTATATCGTATTCTTTTGTACTTCCCACAATGACATTCCCAATCTTTAACAGGACCAAATGTTCTTTCACAAAACAAACCACCCATTTCAGGTTTAAATGTTCTGTAATTTATAGTTTCAGGAGCGGTAACTTCACCAAAGGAATTCTCAAGAATAGATTCGGGAGAAGCTAGACTTACGATAATTTTTGAAAAGTCACTTGATTTATTGATTTTGTTAGATATCATATACTCTATATTAAATTTATTTCATTGTTATTTCTAATGCTAAACCTCTTAATTCATGAATCAAAACATTAAATGATTCAGGAATTCCTGGAGTTTGCATATTTTCACCTTTTACAATTGCTTCATAAGCTCTTGCTCTACCAATAATATCATCCGATTTTATTGTTAATATTTCTTGAAGAACATGAGATGCTCCAAAAGCTTCAAGAGCCCAAACTTCCATTTCACCAAACCTTTGACCTCCAAATTGTGCTTTACCTCCAAGTGGTTGTTGGGTAATTAATGAATAAGGACCTATCGATCTTGAATGCATTTTGTCATCAACTAAATGTCCTAATTTAAGCATGTAGATTACACCTACTGTTACAGGCTGATCAAACTTTATACCTGTTGAACCATCATACAAATGTGTTCTACCAAAAGAAGGTAATTTAGCTTCATCTAGCTCTTTACTTACTTCATCAGCCGTTGCTCCATCAAAAATAGGAGTTCTATACTTTTTATTGAGCTTAAGACCAGCCCAACCAAGTGCAGTTTCATATAATTGTCCAATGTTCATCCTTGAAGGTACACCCAATGGATTCAAAACAATATCAACAGTAGAACCATCTTCTAAGAATGGCATATCTTCTTCTTTTACAATTCTTGCCACAACACCTTTGTTTCCATGTCTTCCAGCCATTTTATCTCCAACTTTAAGTTTTCTTTTCTTAGCAACATAAACTTTTGCAATTTGTACTATTCCCGGTGCGAGTTCATCTCCAACCTCTAAAGAAAATTTTTCTTTTTTGAAGTTAGAAGCAAGATCATTTCTCTTAATTACATAATTCTTTACAGCTCTTGAAATTGAATTATTAATTTTCTTATCTTCGGTCCAATCCTCTAAAACAACATCTTGAATTAAGCTTGACTCCTCAGGGACATTTAAGCTGTTCATATCATAATAAATGTTTTTCTTTGGAAATAGCTTATCTTCAATAAGTTTTTTTGAAAATTTCACACCTTCTTTAATAAGTTCATCGCCATACTTATGACTTACTCCTTTACATTTTTTATTATTAAGAAGTTTATTAAACTTATCAATTAACTTATCTTTAAGTTCAACTAATGATTTACTATAATCTGCCTTAAGCAATTCTATCTGCTGTTTAGCTAATTTTTTAGAATCTTTATCTTTCTTCTGTCTAGTAAATAATTTAGTATCAACTACAACACCATTAAGTGATGGTGGTGCTTTTAGAGATGCGTCTTTTACATCACCTGCCTTATCACCAAAAATAGCTCTCAATAACCTTTCTTCTGGTGTTGGATCACTTTCACCTTTTGGAGTAATTTTACCTATTAATATATCACCTTCTTTAACTTTAGCCCCAATTCTTATTAATCCATTTTCATCTAAATCTTTAATTGCTTCATCACTAACATTAGGTATTTCATTAGTAAATTCTTCTTCTCCTCTTTTAGTATCTCTTACTTCTAATTTAAACTCTTCAATATGCAAAGATGTAAAAACATCTTCTTTAACTACTTTTTCAGAAATAACGATAGCATCCTCAAAATTATATCCTTTCCATGGCATGAATGCAACTTTTAAGTTTCTTCCTAATGCAAGCTCTCCATTTTGAGTCGCAAAACCTTCACATATAACTTGTCCTTTTTTTACTTTTTCTCCAGATGTAACAGTTGGTCTTAAATTTATACATGTATCCTGATTAGTTCTTCTAAATTTAATAAGGTCATATGTTTTAGAGTCCTCATCAAAAGAAACTATTTTTTCATTAGCATCTAAATCGTACTTAATTTCAATCTTTGTAGAATCAACATAAATAACAGTTCCTTTACCTTCGGCAACAATAGTTGATCTTGAGTCTTTGGCAACTCGATATTCCATACCAGTACCAACAATTGGAGATTCTGGTCTCATCAATGGAACAGCTTGCCTCATCATATTTGAACCCATTAATGCTCTATTTGCATCATCGTGTTCAAGAAATGGAATTAATGATGCTGCAACTGATACTATTTGATTAGGTGCCACATCCATATATTTTAATTCTTTATTCTTGGCCAGAGGAAAGTCACCCTCGTATCTAGCCTTAACAGTACTTTCAACAAATTGACCACTTGATTTTAATGGAACATTAGCTTGAGCTATATATGAATTATCTTCATCTTCAGCAGTCAAATAACTAATCTTTCCTGATAAATCTACTTTACCATCATTCACTTTTCGATATGGTGTCTCGATGAATCCCATATTATTTACCTTTGCATGAACACACAAAGATGAAATAAGTCCAATATTTGGACCTTCTGGAGTTTCAATAGTACAAAGTCTTCCATAATGAGTATAATGAACATCCCTAACTTCAAACCCGGCTCTTTCTCTAGAAAGACCCCCAGGACCTAAAGCCGACATTCTTCTTTTATGAGTTATTTCAGCTAATGGATTGGTTTGATCCATAAATTGAGAAAGCTGATTTGTACCAAAGAATGAATTTATAACAGAAGTTAATGTTCTTGCATTAATTAAGTCTACTGGTTTAAAATCTTCATTATCTCTTACATTCATTCTTTCTCTTATAGTTCTAGACATTCTGGCTAAACCAACACCAAATTGAGAATAAAGTTGTTCACCGACAGTTCTTACCCTTCTATTACTTAAATGATCTATATCATCAACAACAGTCTTAGCATTAATTAATGTAATTAAATACTTAACAATTAAAATAATATCTTCATTTGTTAAAACTCTAACATTATAGTCTGTATTAATATTTAACTTTTTATTAATTCTGTATCTTCCAACTTCACCTAAATCATATCTTTTATCACTAAAAAATAAATTCTGAATAATATCTCTTGCAGTCTGCTCATCAGGAGCTTCTGTATTTCTCAACTGTCTATAAATTTCTTCTAATGCCTCTTTCTCAGAATTTGAGACATCTTTCTTTAAAGTATTATAAATAATAGTGAATTCACCAATATTAATATCTTCTCTATGTACAGTAACAAAAGGAGCTTCCGAAGAGATAATTGTTTCAATATCTTCTTCAACTAAAATATGATCTCTATCTAGAATTAACTCATTTCTATCGATTGATATTACTTCTCCTGTATCTTCATCAACAAAGTCCTCGACCCAAGTTTTTAAAACTCTTGCAGCTAATTTTTTACCTAAAGCCTTTTTTAGTTTTGCTTTGGTTGCTTCAACCTCTTCTGAAAGTTGGAAAATATCTAATATATTTTTATCGGATCCGTATCCTATTGCTCTTAGAAGAGTTGTAATAGGAAATTTCTTTTTTCTATCAATGTAAGCATACATAACATTATTTACATCAGTAGCAAATTCAATCCATGATCCTCTAAAAGGTATGATTCTGGCAGAATAAAGAGGAGTACCGTTTGTGTGTTTGCTCTGAGCAAAGAATACACCTGGAGATCTATGGAGCTGAGATACAATTACTCTTTCAGCTCCATTTATCACAAATGATCCTTTATTTGTCATATATGGAATGTTACCTAAAAATACTTCTTGTTCAATAGTTTCAAAATCATCATTGTCTTCATCATTACATATTAATCGTAATTTAGCTTTTAAAGGTAAAGAGTATGTTAGACCTCTATCTATACATTCTTCAACTGAATACTTTGGAGGGTCCACAGTATAGTCTATAAATTCCAAAATAAAATTGTCTCTTGAATCTGATATCGGAAAATTTTCTTTAAAGACTTTAAAAAGACCTTCATTATCTCTCTTCTCTGGAGGAGTTTCAAGTTGAAAAAAGTCCTTATAAGACTGGAGTTGTACGTCAAGAAAATCAGGATATTCTACTATGTTTTTTAGTTTAGAAAAGTCTATTCTATTTGATGATATTTTCAATTGATTAAAGTTTATTGGTTATAAAAATTCATACCCATACTTTTAAGGTATGAAATATTAATTATTAAAAAATATATTAGCTTAATTCAACTTCAGCACCAGCTTCTTCCAATTGCTTCTTAGCCGATTCAGCTTCATCTTTAGGAACACCTTCTTTAATAGCTTTTGGAGCTCCATCAACCATATCTTTAGCATCTTTTAATCCTAAACCTGTTATTTCTTTAACTAGTTTAACAACTGCTAGTTTTGATGCACCTGCTGATTTTAATGTTATATTAAAACTTGTTTTTTCTTCAGCCGCATCCTCTGCTGCTCCACCTCCTGCTGCTCCACCTCCTGCAACTACAGTTGCTGCTGCTGCTGGTTCAATACCGTATTCGTCTTTTAAAATATTTGCTAACTCACTCACATCTTTTACAGAAAGATTTACAAGTTCTTTAGCTATCTTCTTAATATCTGCCATTTTATTTAATTTAAAGTTTATACACTATTCTTGTTTATTTTCAAGTGCTTTAACTACACCTGAAATCTTATTTTC
>MDTA01217026.1_pt1 | contig 10041 bp, 7 predicted proteins | sample 811151 | NCBI WGS metagenome assembly MDTA01 (sample SAMN05326648, study PRJNA326480) | marine metagenome | isolation source: seawater | place: Indian Ocean: South | collected 2010 | reverse complement strand
GAAGGAACTTATACCTAGACATAATTTTATGATACCAGTTCAAGCTGCAATAGGAGGTAAAATTGTTGCAAGAGAAACAATCAAAGGTTTTAAAAAAGATGTCTTAACAAAAATTCATGGAGGAGGTGCAACTGACAGAAAAAGAAAATTATTAGAAAAGCAAAAAAAAGGTAAAGCTAGATCTAAACAATTTGGAAGAGTGGAAATACCACAAGAAGCCTTTATTGGAGTCTTAAAAATTGCTAAGGATTAATTATTTTCTCGATCAACTTTAAGTTTTTTTTAGTTATGTGAATTTTAGATGGATAATTTGGATCACTATTGTCAGGTTTGGTTTTAATTCTGAAATATTTTAGATTTAAAACTTTACTAATTCTTTCACATTTTCTATTTTGGTGGTCTGCTGGTATTATTTCAATTATCTTTGTACCTGGTCTACAAAAAATTATATTTGTTAAAGATGCTCCATGGGCACCAATTATTATCGAAGAATTATTAAATAAATTTATTTGATTTTTAAAAGATAATAATTCTGGTTTATAAGATTTAAATTTCTTTTTCTTGATAAATTTATTAACAATATTTGGGTTATCAATTTGACAATGATTATAAGATGACTTTGAACGATCTAAAAAGATTCTTTTTTTAAGAATATTTTTATTATTTTTAAGAAATATTTTTCTATTTTTTGTAATAATCCAACTTGGTATTTCTTTAACACAATTATGAATATCACCTTTTGTATACCATGGGTGATCTACAGCATAAATTTCATCTGCAAATATATGATTAAATTTTTTAGAATTTAAAAGTTTATTTTTACTTATACCTAAGGATTTTAAAATTTTAATTTGCCAAATTTTAGGATCACTAATATAAAAATAATCAATTTGATTAAGATTTATTCTAGATTTAAGTAAATATATTTTTGGAATTATGTCAAAAATGAAATGAAAATAGTTATTTCCACTTGCTCCTTGGCAAAGGTTAAAAACTTTTCCTTTAATTTTTTTTATAAAAGATGGAGTTCCTTTTGACAAAGTACAATTATATTTAGAGCTGCGCAGAACCCCGTATACTTGTTGGAATGAAACATTTGGTAAGATTGAATTGTTTTTAATAATAGCCACATTCTCATTATTATCAGTGTAAATTCTGGCATTTTTAACTATATAAATTTGATATTTACCGTTTTTAAAAGTTTTAAATAATGAATTATCAACATCTATTTTTCGAATAAGGTCATTAGTTGTTTTTGCTAGTAATATTTCACCGTATAGAAATTTAAAAAATATTCTTACCAAAGACTTATAAAATAATTTTAATTTTTTCCTAATCATGTATTGTAAATTATCAATTGTAGATGAAACATATAGCTAAATGGGGTATTATAGGTTTAGGAAACATAGCATATCATTTTGCAGAATCATTTTATAATCTAGATAATGCAAAATTGATAGCTGTAGCAAGCAATTCTAAAGAAAAATTATTAAGATTTAAGGAAAATTTTAATATTAAAAATGAGAATTTATATAATGATTATGAAAAAATTTTAGATGATCGAAATTTAGATGTTATATATATAGCTCTTCCTAATAGTTTACACTTTAAATGGGCCTTAAAAGCAGTTGATAAAAAAAAAAATATTTTAGTAGAAAAACCTGCATTTACTTCAACTAACCAGGTGGAAAAAATATTTAATAACAAAAACTTTGAAAGTATTTTTTTTAGTGAAGGTTATATGTATAAATATCACCCACAAATAATTGAGACGGTTAAAATTATTAGGTCAGGAGATATTGGCAAGCCTTTACAAATGCAAACAAATTGTGGAATGAATTTAATTTATAAAAAAAATTTTTTTGGTTTTATGAAAAAAAAACTAAATAAAGATAAAAGAATTTTTAATAAAAAACTTGATGGTGGTGTTATTTTTGATCTAGGGTGTTATACTAGTTCGATTAGTTTGATGATTGCCTCTTTAATTGGAAATCTTAATTTATCAAATTTTAGCTTACAAGACATTAAAACAAAATATTTAAATAAAGATATTGACGTGCATAGTTTTGCAAAAATAAACTTTGACGATAAATTTATTTCTAAAGTTACAACTTCATTTACAGAAGATATAGGCAATAATACTTTAATTGAGTGCGAAGGTGGAAAAATTGAAATAGAAAATAGTTGGAATCCTAAATCAAGTATAATGAAAATTTTAGGAAATAATAAGAAAAACTTAGAGTTTAATAATTCTCATAATCTTTATTCTTTAGAAATTAAAAACATAAGTAATGATATTATTTCCAACAAAACAGAAGCATCCTTTCCTGGTACTAACAAAAATGATATTTTATTAAACACAAAAATAATAAATAATTGGATTAATGAGACCTAAAATAATTGATTGTATTACTTATTTTGATAATTCTTTGATGTTTGACCTTAGATTTAATATTTTAAAGGAAGTTGTTGATATTTTTGTTGTTTGCGAGTCAAAATATGATCATAGAAATAGACTGAAAAATTTAAATTTTGATAAAAAATTTCTTTCTGAAAAAAAAATTAAATATTTTGTATTAGATCAGCCGTTTCCTAGAAATTCTAACTTATGGCAAAATCAAGCTATTCAAAGAGAATATTTGCTTCACAGTCTTAATTTTGTTGATTCAGAAGATTTAATTTTTTTTTCTGATCCTGATGAAATACCTGACCCGAAAATTTTAGCAAATTTTAACTTAAGTAAGAAATATGGAATTTTTCTACAAAATTGTTTTAATTATAAATTTAATATTTTTAATCCACATGAAACACCCTGGGAGGGAACAAGAGTTTGTAAAAAAAAAAATTTAAAATCTATAGATTTTATGAGGCAAAAAATTAAATCAAAGAATTTAAATTATAAATTTTATAGAATTGATAAAGAAAAAAATATTGAGATTATTAAAAATGCAGGTTGGCATTTCAATAATATAATGTCGCCAGAATTGATTTCATTGAAATTAAAAACTTTTGCACATTCAGAGTTTAGCGGAAGTAGATTTTCTGATGTAAGTGTAATAAAAAATAAAATTGAAAATAAGATTGATCTCTTTGAGAGGGGTCATATTTATAAAAAAGTGGATTTAGACAAATCTTTTCCTAGTTATTTGATTGAAAATCTTGAAAAATATAAGCATTATATATTGTAAATGGAGAGGTGGCCGAGTGGTTGAAGGCGCACGCTTGGAAAGCGTGTAAAGGGTTTACTCTTTCATGGGTTCGAATCCCATTCTCTCCGCCAATTTTAATTTTTTTAAAAGAACAATTAAGTATAATAAATAAATGTTAAATATTCATGACTATAATTCTGTAACAGTTGTAATAGTCTTATATAAAGAGTCCTTTGATTTAATTAGTAGAACTCTAAAAAAAATAAAAGATTATAAGATAATAATAATAGATAACGCAAATAATCATGATCTTAAAAAAAGAATCTTAGAAAATTATAAAATTCATAAATATTTATTGAATGAAAAAAATAATGGATTTTCAGCAGGCTATAATCAAGGTATAAAATTAAGTTCTACAAAGTTTACATTAGTTTTAGGTCCAGATTGTTTGATAACAAATAAAGATATATATGTTTTAACCAAAAAAATCTCTTTGTATCAAGATACAATGATAGTAACACCTACAGCATTTAATGATCAAAATGAAGCGACTTATTCTGGAGGACCTCTTCCAGAAAATGGAAAAAAGGATATAGTTTTGAATTTAGAGGGAGATGTATGCGTTGAAAGTGCTTTAGGTGCATGTATGCTATTTAGAACTGAAGATTTTCAAAAAAATAAATTACTTTTTGATGAAAATTTTTTTTTGTATTTTTCAGATGACGACTTATGTAGAAAAATTAAACTATTAAATAAGTCTATAGTACAAACCAAAGAAGCAGTTTGTATTCACCAACATGGAATAATTAAAGTTAAAAACAGATATATGAAAGTATATATAAGAGAATTTAATTTTACTCATGATATGTTGTATTATTTTTATAAAGTAAAAACTAATCAATCATCGCAAATTATAAGAAAATTTCAAAAAAAAAATAAAAGTTTATATATTTTGTTGATAGTTAGATTTTTAACTTTCAGATTTTTAGATGTTGTTAAAATTTACTCAAGATTATCTGCATTTATTAAGTTTAAATCAAAATACTTAAAATAGAAATATAAGGGAAATTTAAGATTTACTGTATACACGCTATATCAGGCATGAGGAAGTGAACTTTTACAATTTAAATTAAGTAATTTTTAAAAAAAATGATATAATAAATTTTTCCAAGATAACAAAATGAATAAAAAAAAAACATACCAAGCAGACTCAATTAAAGTTTTAAAAGGTCTTGAGGCAGTCAGAAAAAGACCAGGAATGTATATTGGTGATACGGATGATGGAACAGGTTTACATCATATGGTCTACGAGGTTGTTGATAATTCTATTGATGAGGCTTTAGCAGGACATTGTAAAAATATTCTTATAAGAATTAATTCTGATGGTACTGTGACTGTTAAAGATGACGGACGTGGAATACCAGTTGATATTCATAAAGATGAGAAGAAATCTGCAGCTGAAGTGATCATGACCCAATTACATGCTGGAGGTAAATTTGATCATGATTCTTACAAAGTTTCAGGTGGATTACATGGCGTGGGTGTATCAGTAGTAAATGCATTATCAGAAAAATTAGAGTTAGAAATTAATAGAGATGGAAAAAAATATTTTATTGAATTTAGAGACGGTGAAGCAAAAAAACCACTTAAAGAAATTGGTAAATCTAAAGAAACAGGTACAAAAATTACTTTTCTTCCTTCAAATAAAATTTTTTCTTCAGTAAAATTTAGTGGAAACGTTTTAATTAAAAGAATGCGTGAATTAGCTTTTTTAAATAAAGGAATAAAAATAACTTTTATAGACAGTTCTCAAAAAAAAGAGAAAATACAAGATTTTAAATTCGATGGAGGTCTTTTAGAGTTCGTAGAATTTTTAGATGAAAAAAGAGAAAAATTACAAAATAAAAATGGTAATGATTTATTTAAAAAACCAATTTATATAGAGGGTAAAAAAAACAATATAGAGATTGAATGCTCATTAAAATGGAATGCAGATTACTCTGAAGATGTTCTGCCATACACAAATAATATATATCAGAGAGACGGGGGTACCCATGTTTTGGGTTTCAGAAGTGCCTTAACAAGGATAATTAATAAATATGCTAATGAAAATAACCTTCTAAAGAAAAACAAATTAGCAATTTCAGGTGATGATATAAAAGAGGGACTAACATGTGTATTATCTGCTAAAATTCCCGATCCAAAATTTTCTTCACAAACAAAAGATAAATTAGTTTCTTCCGAAGTTAGAATGATTGTTGAAACAATCATTAATGAAAAATTATCTATTTGGTTTGATCAAAACCCATCAGTAGCAAAAGTTATTCTTGCAAAGATTATTCAAGCAGCTATTGCTAGAGATGTTGCAAGAAAAGCTAGAGAAAATGTCAGAAGAAAAGGTGCTTTAGAGTTAAGCGGTTTGCCCGGCAAATTGGCAGATTGCCAAATAGGAAAACAAGAGGGTACAGAATTATTTATTGTTGAGGGAGACTCTGCTGGTGGATCAGCAAAACAGGGTAGAAACAGATTAAATCAAGCAGTCTTACCTTTGAGAGGAAAAATATTAAACACATATGTAGAAGACATTCGATTGAAAAAAAATAATGGTGGAGTAGCAAATGATCATAGAACTAAAGCTTTATCCAAGATGATCTCATCTAATGAAATTTTAACATTAATTAATGCTTTAGGCTTAGATCCAAAGTCACAAGAAATAGATCTTAAAGATTTAAGGTATGGAAAGATTATTATAATGACAGACGCAGATGTTGATGGTTCTCACATAAGAGCTTTATTATTAACATTTTTTAATAATCATCCATTCAATAAATTAATAGAGAACGGTCATGTTTATTTAGCACAGCCTCCTTTATTTAAAATCAATAAGGGATCGAAAGGTATTTATATCAAAGATGAAAAAGAACTGGAGGATTACATTATAGATAATAATAAAGATATAAAAAAATTAAAAGTAGGATCAAAAGAATATAATAAGCAAATAGAATTAGAAAAATCTAAAATGAATATCCAAAGATTTAAAGGACTTGGAGAAATGAATCCAGAAGAATTATGGAGCACTACTCTTGATCCTGAAACTAGAAATTTACTAAAAGTTCAATATTCAAAAGATTTAAAAAAGGATCAAAATTTAATCCACACTTTAATGGGAAACGATGTGACTCTAAGAAAAGATTTTATAATTACCAACTCTATAAATGTTCAAAATCTAGATATATAAAATGAAGTTTTTTGAAACTTCAGATTATCATTTTTTTAAAAAGTCAACTTATATCAGTTTAAGGTGGATTGGTATTATTGGGCAGCTTATATCCATATATTTTGTCTATTTTATTTTAAATTTCAAATTTGATTTTTTTATTTCAAATTTAATAATTTCTCTAGGGATCCTAAGTAACCTTTTTTTGATTTTTATTTATCAAAAAACTCAATTATCAGACAGATCTGCTTTTATATTTTTAGTAATTGATATTTTACAGCTAGGTGGTTTACTTTATCTAACAGGAGGTGTTGCAAACCCATTTTCAATATTTCTTTTAATACCAAGTGTCTTTTCATCATCTAATCTCAGTTTCAAAACTAATTTATTATTAGTGTCTCTTACTATTATTATAATTTTTATCTTAACATTTTATTCATTAGAACTTCCTTATCCAATAAGTGATCATTTTCACGTAAGCTCTTATTATTTTTACTCTATTCCCATTGCTTTGATAATTGCTTTAATTTTTTTGAATTATTTGGCAATGACATTTGGAAAACAATCTAGATTAAGAAGAGAAGCATTAGCAAAAATGGAAGAAGTAATGGCAAAAGAGCATGAACTACTATCTTTAGGGGGTCAAGCTGCAGCAGCAGCTCATTCACTTGGAACACCATTATCCACAATTAAGATAATTACCCATGATCTTGTTAAACAATTCAAAGGAAACAAAGAGGTTGAAAAAGATATAGAGCTATTATCCAGTCAAGTAAAGAGATGTGATGAAATTCTAAAAAGACTAAGTTTAAATCCTGTTGAGGAAGATGATTTTATTGATAAAGATATTTCAATTAAAGAATATTTAAATGAAATAATTAATTCTTTCAAGGAAATCAGTAAAAAAAATTTTATTTTTAATTTTGATCAGTACTCAAATACAAAAAAAATAACAAAATCTTTAGAAATTGTATATGGATTAAGAAATTTTATTGGAAATGCAAATAAATTTTCAAAGAAAAATATTTATATCACTTTAAAAAGTGACAGTGAAATTACAGAAATTATTATTGAGGATGATGGAAATGGTTATGCAAGAGATATTTTATCTAAGATAGGTGAACCATATTTAAGATCTAATGATACTATCGAAAAATCAAAAGTTGGACTAGGTCTAGGACTATTCATTGGTAAGACTTTGTTAGAAAAAAATTTTGCTTTAGTAAATTGTAGAAATTCAAAAACTAGAGGTGGTGCTGAAGTAATTATAAAATGGAAAAATAGAGATTTATTTAATATTTAATGAAGTTTTTTTTTAACATCGAATAATGAGCTTAATTGTGATATCATTACATCTCCTAATTCATTTACATCAGAAATTTTAATTGCACGATTGTAATATCTTGAAACATCATGGCCAATACCAATAGCTAAAACCTCAACCTCTGTTTTTTCCTCTATAAATTTTACTACTTTTTTTAGATGTTTTTCTAAAAAATCCCCAGAATTAACTGATAATGTAGAGTCATCGACTGGAGCTCCATCAGAAATTACCATTAATATTTTTCTTTCTTCTTTTCTTTTTTTTAGTCTGGAAAAGGCCCAATTAATAGCTTCTCCATCTATGTTTTCTTTTAAAAGCCCCTCCTTCAACATTAGTCCAAGATTATTTTTTACTTGTCTCCAATGTGTGTCTGCTCCTTTATAAATTATATGCCTCAAATCATTTAATCTACCAGGTTTTTTTGGTTTCTCTTGTTTATTCCAAAACTCTCTACATTGACCACCTTTCCAATTTTTAGTTGTGAACCCTAAAATTTCAACTTTTACTGAACATCGTTCTAAAGTTCTGGATAAAATATCTGCACATATTGCTGCAATAGTAATTGGTCTTCCTCTCATAGATCCTGAGTTATCAATTAGCAAAGTTACAATTGTATCTTTAAAGTCTAGATCTTTTTCTTTTTTAAATGACAGTGAATTATACGGATCCATAATTATTCTTGGAAGTTTTGAACTATCTAATAATCCTTCTTCAAGATCAAATTCCCACGCTCTATTTTGTTTTGCTAACAATTGTCTTTGTAATTTATTTGCAAGTTTAGTTACAACGTCTTGAAACCCTATTAATTGTTGGTCTAAAGATTTTCTAAGTTTATTTGCTTCTTCTGCATTCTCTAAATTTTCTGCTCTAATAATTTCATCAAATTTTGTTGTATAAACTTTATAGTCAAGATTAAAATCACTTATATTTTTTTTTTGAATTACCTGTTCGGAACTTTCTTGATCAGATTCAGCATCTGTAAGTTGATCATCTAATTTATATTCTTCAATATCGTAGTCTGTATCTAAACTTGCGTCTGTTTCTTTGTCTTTATTTTCATCTTTTTGATCTTCATTTTCACTATTTTGATTATCATTTGATGGATTATTTTGATCTTCATTTTGATTATTTTCTTTATTTTCCTCATTATCTTCAGTTTGAAATATATCCATTTCTTGTAATATTTGCGAAAATTTAGAACTATATATATTTTGATTTTCAATATTATTTTTCAAAAAGTTAATATGTTTACTAATTGATTGTTCAAAATCTTTTTCCCAAAAATTTAATATTTTTGATGAATGTGAGTTTAGATTTATTTTATAAAAATTTTTTAGCATGTAGAGCTCAAAAGCTTCGGCTACCTGTACATCCTCTTTTGATTTAACTCGATCAACTTTTTTTGAGGAAATTACTTGATTATAGTTATCTCTAAGATTTTTTTCTATTCCTTTTAGCATTTTTCCTCCTAGAGTCTCATATCTAATTTTTTCTGCAATCGCATATAACGATTTACAACCTGAATTATTTGGAAGATTTTTTCTATAGATTTCTTCATTTGAAAACTTTTTTTTCAAGGCCGATGAGTCTGCTTTAGCTCTCTCTTTAGTGAAATCAATCTTACCACTTATATTATCTATTTCAAAAAAATTTAATTTACCTGAATTTTTTTCGTTTTTTTTTATATGATTTATTTCTAAATCATCAGAAATTACTTTTATTGTAGATGTTAAGGCTTGTCTTAGTTTTTCTTTTAAATTTGCTTCTTTGTCACTCATTAAATTTGAATATTTAGCAAAGACTCTGGTAAATCTTCACCAAAACATCTTTGATAATATTCTGCAATTGTATTTTTTTCTATATCATCACATTTATTTAAAAATGTAACTCTGAAGGCATAACCTGTATCTTTAAATATTTCAGTATTTTCAGCCCAATGTAATACAGTTCTTGGACTCATAACAGTTGATATATCTCCTGCTATAAATCCTTTCCTTGTGAGTGAGGCAACTTTAATCATATTAGCTATTTTTTCTTTACCCTTTGAATTATTTAAATTTTTATTTTTGGCTAAAATGATTTCCATTTCTTTTTCCAAGCTCAAATAATTTAAAGTTGTTACTATATTCCATCTATCCATCTGACCTTGATTTATTTGTTGGGTTCCATGGTAAAGTCCAGTGGTATCACCTAAACCAACAGTATTAGAAGTAGCAAATAATCTAAAATGATTATTTTGTTTAATTACTTTATTCTTATCTAACAACGTAAAATTACCTTCAGCCTCTAGAACTCTTTGAATTACAAACATTACATCTGGTCTTCCAGCATCATATTCGTCAAAAACTAAT
>MDTA01207486.1_pt1 | contig 10041 bp, 11 predicted proteins | sample 811151 | NCBI WGS metagenome assembly MDTA01 (sample SAMN05326648, study PRJNA326480) | marine metagenome | isolation source: seawater | place: Indian Ocean: South | collected 2010 | reverse complement strand
TTGAGGAAACAGAAACGGCAGGGAATTATTAAGATGATTGTGATTTTTCTTCATTAAGAGAAGATTCAAAGGGTTTTAAAGCCTCAATACCATCTCTTGTAAAATCATCTTTTACATTGTTTTGATTATCCTCAGAAGTCGCAACACTATTTTTCAATCTATCATTTTTTGCATTGATAGCTCTCTGGGTTCGAGACGGTTTTATATTATCTATGTTATTCGAGTGCTCATTGCTACCTTGATAAGACATATCGTCACTATTGGGTTTTGCGGGGTCAAATCCAAATTCTTCATTCAAAACTCTTTGATAATGTTCAGCATATTGAAAGAAATTCTCTGCTACAATTCTATCTCCATTTGAGTAAGCATCCTGCGCTAACGAAGTATATTTTTCTAAAGCCTTTGATATACCTATTCTTGATTTAGGTACAACGTTATGCTTACTATTAAAAATCTTAGGTGCAGAATTACGCCTATGACCTACTCTTGGCTTTCTCTTTCGGGGTTTATTTCTATCAATCAATTTTATTCAAATTATTAAGTTATTATTTTAAGTTTTAAACTCTAAACTATATTTGGGAAGTTTTACCCTATCATTATAAAAAAAATATTCAAATTTTATTTTCAAAAATCAAAACTCTGTCTTTGTTATTAAGATCCTTTAACCCATCTATTATTTTAAAATCGTTCATTTTAAAAATTCTGCAAACATCCTTTTTCTGATCATAACCTATCTCCAGACAAATCAATCCTTTTTTTTTTAAAAATCTTTTAGAGTGCCTTGCAATAATTTTATAAGCCTCAAGACCACATTTTCCTCCATTCAAAGAAATAAAAGGATCAAAACGTGCAACTGACTTGCATAAGTTCTTGATTTGTTCTTTTTTTACGTAAGGTGGATTTGAAATAATCAAATCAAACTTCTCATTAAGGTTTGAAAACCAATCACTTTGAATTAAATTTAATTTTTTTTCAATACCAAATTTTTTTGCATTTTTTTTTGCTATTTTGAGCGCCCTCTCACATTTATCGGTTGCAACGTAATAGACATCATTTTTTTTTATTTCTAAAATTATAGTTATCAACAAACAACCACTTCCAGTACCTAAATCTAAAATTTTTAGATTTTTTTTTTTTAATTTTTTTAGTTTGATTACGCAGTCCACTATTAACTCAGACTCTGGACGAGGGTCTAAGGTATCAGAGTTTACAAAAAATTTCCTCGAATAAAACTCCTTTACACCAATAATTTTTGAGAGTGGTTTACCCAAGTTTCTAAAATAAATTTTTTTTAAAAATTTTTTTTTCTTTTTTTCTGATATTTTAAGTTCATTGTTTATAAGAATTTCAATGATATTTTTATTTAAAAGATTTGATAACAATAATTGAGATTCGTAATTTTTGTTAAAAAATGAGTGAGATTTTAACAGTTGGTTGGTTTTTTTTAAGAGATTTTTTACGAGCATAGTCTTTCCTAATTATTATTCTGCTAATTTCTTAACATTATCATCTGCAACTAGACCATTAATAATTTCCTCCAATCCCTCACCATTCAAAATTTGATCAAGCTTATAAAGTGTAAGAGAAATTCTGTGATCTGTTACTCTTCCTTGGGGAAAATTATAAGTTCTTATTCTCTCTGAACGATCTCCAGATCCCACTTGTGACTTTCTGTTCATAGCTCTTTCTTCATCTTTTTTTTGTCTTTCAACCTCAAATATTCTTGATCTCAAGACCAATAGAGCTTTTGCTTTATTTTTATGTTGCGATTTTTCGTCCTGACACTGAGCAACAATTCCTGTAGGCATGTGTGTTATTCTTACTGCACTATCTGTAGTGTTAACTGACTGCCCGCCAGGTCCGCTTGATCTAAAAATATCAATTCTTAAATCTTTATCTAAAATTTCAACATCCACATCAGTTGCCTCGGGTAGTACCGCAACGGTTGCTGCAGAGGTGTGAATTCTTCCTCCAGATTCAGTTTCGGGCACTCTCTGAACACGATGTGTTCCAGACTCAAATTTTAGCGTACCAAAAACCTCATCACCAGAAATATTGACTATAACTTCTTTTATACCATCGTGATCAGTTTGACTTATGTCCATTATTTCAGCTTTCCATTTTTTTAATTCTGAAAATTTTACATACATTCTAAACAAATCTGACGCAAATAGTGCAGCTTCCTCTCCTCCTGTCCCGGCTCTAATTTCAATTATGGCATTTTTCGCATCGGACTCATCTTTGGGTATTAATAAAAACTTAATTTCGTTCCCTAGTTTGTTAATTTTTAATGTTAGTTCCCCTTTTTCTTTTTCAGCTTCAACCTTAATCTCAGAGTCATCGGATTCCAATAATTCATCTAAATCACTCAATTCATTTAACAACTTCAAATATAAATTTATTTTTTCTACTAAAGGCTTTAAATCAGAATACTCTTTTGATAATTTTGCGAATTGTTTATAATCTTCTTTATCTAAAGAATTTATTTGCTTTTCTAAATTCTTAAACTTTTCAAGTATGTTTTTTAGTTTCTTGGTTTCCATAGAACTATTTAAATGTTTTAAGAAATTTAAAAAGTGTTTCTCTTAAATTTTTTTCGTTATTTTTAAATAAAAAATCTTCAATATAGTTTTTAAAAATTTTTTTTTGATTTTCATTAAAATTCAATCTTTTAAAAAAATGCGAATAAATCTTGTCTTCCTCTAAATAAAATTTTTCATGATCATCAAATTTCCCCATATTGTTTTCACCAAAAAAAAGACTAAAAAACTGCTCTAAATCATTTAAATCAAATAAATAACAGTTACTTATTTTTGAAATCTCTGGATCAACATTACCAGGCAAACCAACATCAACAAAAAAAATTGGTTTTTGCTTTCTCTCTTTTAAAAATACCTTTGTCATATCTTTTGAGATAACTTTTAGGCCATCATTAAAACCAATCAAAATTAAATCAAAAATAAAGAATTCATTTAAGATTTTTTTTTTATCTACTACTTTTTTTTTTTCTGAATCAATGTAAAAAAAATTTGATTTTTTATATATTCTACAATCATCATATCCAAATTTTTTTAAATTACTCACAATACTGAACACCAAGTCTTTATCTCCAATCGCTACTATTTTTAATTTTTTATCTTCTCCAAAAATTTGAGTTGAAAGCTTCATTGCTGCATGTGCAATTTGTGCTGGCTTTGATGAAAATATTTGTTGTGTGGACACTTTAATTAGCCGTTTTTTCTTTTAGAAAATCATTGATTTTTTCTAAATTTAGTATTTCTTGAACACCTGATTCCATATTTTTCCATATAACCTTATTTTCCTTAATTTCTTCATTACCTATGATAATACATCCCAAGGACTCTAATTTATTAGCCCTAATCATTTTCTTTTTAAAGGTTCCAGAATAAATACTATGAAATGAAACGCCATCTAAAGGTTTTAGTATGTCTAAAACTTCTAATATTTTATTATTCAAATCTTCCGATAATGCAACAAGAGCGATAATTTTTTTGTTTATATCGATCTCTTTTAAATTTAATATTATCCTCTCAATTCCCGATGCCCATCCCACACCACTTAAGTTTTTTCCTCCAAGAGAACTTACTAAACCGTCATATCTTCCTCCAGCAAGTACAGCATTTTGACTTTTATCTTCAAATGTAACGAATTCAAAAGCAGTATGATTGTAATAATCGAGTCCTCTGACTAAGTAAGGATTTACTGAAAATTTTATTTTTAAGTTTTCTAAGTTATTAAGAACTGCTTCAAAAAAAGATTTTGATTCATCATCCAAAAAGTTAATTAATTTTGGTGATTCTTTAATTATTTCTCTATCTTCATCATTTTTTGAATCAAGAATTCTTAGTGGATTTGTTTCTAATTTTTTTTTGCTTTCACTGGATAACTTAGAGCCATTTTTTTTGAAAAATTTAACTAAATCTGAAATATAACTATTTCGTGATTTAGTATTTCCAAGTGTATTTATTTCTAATTTAATTTTATTTCTTATTCCTAGAAGTTTTAAAAATTTTTCGGCTATTAATATACTTTCGACATCATTATAAGGATTTTTTTCATCAAAAATTTCAATTCCAACCTGATGAAATTGTCTTAGTCTTCCTGATTGTGGCTTTTCTCTTCTAAACATAGGTCCAAAATAATAAAATTTTTTATTTAAGTTATCTAGCATTGAATTTGTTATCAATGCTCTAGCAACTGCGGCAGTACCCTCTGGTCGCAAAACAATTTCTTCTCCTCCCTGATCAACAAAACTATACATTTCTTTTTGAATAATATCTGAAGCAACTCCTAGAGTTTTTTTAAAAACTTTTGAATTTTCTATAATCGGGGTATTTATTTCTTGAAAACTTTTTGACTCACAAAGTTTTGAGAAAATCTTGCACACTTTTTTATGCATGATCAAATTAATACCTGATAGATCTTTAGTCCCTTTAACTGTATTAATCTTTTCCAATTATCTAACTATTTTTTGTGAGAATTTCTTTTTGTTTTTTTTCACATAACTCAACAAGATGATCGATCATATTTCCGTCTCTTAAAACATGATGTTTCTCTCCATTAAGGTAAATTTGGTGACCACTCTTTCCTCCAGTCAAACCTATATCAGTTTCTCTTGCCTCCCCAGGTCCGTTCACAACACAACCGATAACCGACAAAGTCATTGGTGTAGTAATATGCTCAAGTCTTTTTTCAAGTTCCTCAACATTTTTAATAACATTAAATTCCTGTCTTGCGCATGATGGACATGAAATGACATTTACTCCTCTATGTCTTAAATTTAATGATTTTAAAATATTAAAACCGACTTTTATTTCCTCAACTGGCTCAGCAGATAAAGATACTCTAATAGTGTCTCCAATACCTGCCCATAACAAGGATCCTAGACCAATTGAGGATTTAATTGTGCCAGCCACTCTGCCACCAGCTTCTGTTATTCCTAAATGTATAGGGTAATCACATGCATCGGAAATACCATAATAAGCCGCAACAGCAAGAAAAACATCTGAAGCCTTACAACTTATCTTAAAGTTAAAAAAATCATTGTCTTCTAAAATCTTTACATGTCTAAGAGCAGATTCAACCATTGCTTCCGGACATGGTTCTCCGTATTTTTCTAACAAGTCACGTTCCAAACTTCCTGCATTCACTCCAATTCTTATTGAACAACCGAAATCTTTTGCTGCTTTGATAACCTCTTGAACTTTTTTTTCATTTCCTATATTTCCTGGGTTGATTCTTAAGCAAGCGGCACCTGATTTAGCCGCCTCAATCGCCCTTTTATAATGAAAATGTATATCAGCAATTATAGGGACTTTAACTTCTTTAATTATTTTTTTTAAAGCAGCAGATGAATCCTCATCTGGACAAGATATTCTTACCAAATCCGCACCAACTTCCTCTAAGTCCCTAACTTGATTAATAGTTTGCTTTATGTCGGTTGTAGGTGTGTTTGTCATTGATTGCACCGATATAGGTGAACCGCCTCCTACATCAACATTTCCAACCTTAATCTTCTTGGTATTTTTTCTCTGTATTTCTCTCCAAGGTCTGACGCTCATATAAACTACCTGTCAAAATTAATCAATATCAAACATTAATAATAGATTTATTTAATTCTTTTTTATTATTTTTTTTAAAATAAAACATATTACTTCGTTTCAAAAGATTTTTTTTACGAAATAATATTTTTATTCATCATCAAATCTTTTTTATTATTAGTTCCAAAAAAAAAATTATTATCAACATTTGTACTGTCATTTACATTAACCAGATATGATAACGTAAGTAAAAAAATAAAAATTAAAATAAAATAGACAAAATTTACTTTTGGATTTTGCTTAATCGATAAATCAGATTTTTTTTTTCTTTGAACGCTCTCTAAACTTTGTTCAACAGTATTTAATTCATCCTCAATATCAACATTTAAGAGTTTGGCATATGTTTTCACAAATCCTTTTGCTGGGATATGATCAGGTATTTTATCAACTTTACCTTCTTCAATATACTTTAAGTATTCAACATTGATGTTAAGCTTTTTTGAAACTCCCGGGAATTTTTTTCTCAAACTTTTTCTTCTTTCAGCAATTTTTTGTCCAATTTTCTTAAACGCTTCATGAACATCGGTTTTTTCAATTTTAGAAACCATGATTTATTTCCCTCTGCTCAAAATTCATTTGATTTTCCATTTGATTTATTAACTCATTAAAAATTGTACCGACACTTTGTATTTTTTTTACTAAGCTTACGCTTTGTCCAGCCATTAAAGAACCTCTTTCTACATCACCATCAATAACAGCTTTCTTTAAAGATCCTGCCCAGAAATGTTCAATTGATAATTGGGCATCTTTGAGAGAAATTTCTTTTTTTTCTACTAAATTAATTAATTTTTTTTGCTCGTTTATGAAGCTTTGCGTAGCTTCATTTTCAATAGCTATTACAGGAATAACAGGTAATCTATCATCAATTTTAATTGAAATTTGTGCATTCCTAGCCTCTGATTTTATAAAAATATTTTTAAATTTAGAATGAGCGATTGATTCATTAGCACAAACAAATCTTGTTCCTATCTGACATCCTGCTGCTCCAAGCTGAAGAAATTTTAGAATAATTTCACCTCTACCAATTCCCCCAGCAACAAAAATTGGGACTTCTTTAATATGAGGGAGAATCTCTTGTACCAAAACATTAATGGAAACTGGGCCAATATGTCCTCCGGCTTCATTTCCCTCTAAAATCAGTGCATCAATGCCGTTTTGAATCATTTTTCTTGCGATTACTAGAGTAGTTGCAAAACAAATTGTTTTAATATTTTTAGATTTTAGCTTTTCAATTTGGCTTTTTTTTGGAAACCCACCTGCGAAAACAACTATTTGTACTTTATTTGTGATACAACACTCAATCAATTCATCAATTTTCGGATGAAGTAGAATCAAGTTTACTCCAAATGGTTCGTGAGTTTTTTTTTTTGTAAGTAAAATTTCTCTTTGTAATTTTTCTGTATCCATGGACCCACAAGCTAAAACACCAAGACCACCTGCGTTTGAGATTGCAGACACTAGATTGCTCTCGGATACCCAAGTCATTGCCCCACCTAATATGGGATATTTAGTTCCCAAAAAACTGTTACCTTGCTCAAAAAGTTTTTTCATTTTTAAGTTCATAAACATTTATTTGTGAAGATTATACGCATTATGTAATGCATTAAGAGCAATTTTTTTTTCCTTAGAATTTATAAGCACACTAATCTTTATCTCTGAGGTTGATATAACTTTTATATTAATATTTATTTTTGCCAATGTTTCAAACATTGTCTTCGCAACTCCAACGTTACTTTTCATGCCCACACCGACAATTGAAACCTTACAAATATTTTTATCAAACTTAATTTTTTTAAATTTAATTTTTGAATCTTTAAGAACTCTTACAGATCTTGAACAATCTTCAACGGGAACAGTAAAAGTTAAACTGGCATATTTTCCGTCATCAGTAATATTTTGAACAATCATATCAACGTTTATGTTAGCACTTGATAATAAAGCAAATATTTTCCCGGCAATTCCGGGTTTATCGGGGATACCTTTAAGAGAAATATTTGCCTCGTTATCTGAGGATGAAATCCCAGTCACAACCTCTTTTTCTAATTTCTTTTCTTCTTTGACCACCATAGTTCCAGTTTTATTTGTAAAAGAACTTCTAACATGAATTTTAATACCATATTTCATAGCTAATTCAACTGATCTTGGGTGAAGCACTTTTGATCCTGCTGAAGACATTTCTAAAATTTCTTCATAAGTAATTTTTTTTATTTTTTTTGCATTCTTTACTATCTTAGGATCTGAAGAAAAAATACCCTCAACATCGGTAAATATTTCACAATTATTAGATTTTGTTGCTACAGCCAAAGCAACAGCAGTTGTATCGGATCCCCCTCGTCCCAATGTGGTAATTCTATTTTCTTCAGATAATCCCTGAAAACCTGCTATAACCAGAGCATCAAAAGATTTGAATAATTTTTTGATTTTTGCAGAACTTATAGAATTTATTCTTGCTTTGCTGTAATTGTTGTCAGTTAATATTGGGATTTGCCATCCTAGTAAAGAGCGAGACTTTATGCCGATCTTATTTAATACTGTACTCATCAATCCAGATGAATACTGTTCACCTGTAGAGAGAATAAGATCATATTCTGGGTTATTTATATTGTCAGAAATCTTATTAAAACCTTTCACTAAATTATTCGTTACTCCACTCATTGCAGAAACGACGACAATAATTTTTTGTTTTTCATCAATAATTTTTGATTTTACTGTTTTAGCAGCTTTTTTTATTCTATTTAGATTAGCAACTGAGGTGCCACCAAATTTCATTATTGTAATTGACATTAAATGTTCTAATATTTGAAAAATTAAGTTACTTACATATGTAAAGATATTAAAATGAAAAGCAAGAAGATTGCAAAAACTATGAATCAAGAAGAAAACATTTTTGAAAAGTTGTCCAATGATTGGTGGAAATCTGACGGAAGTTTTAGCGCATTGCATGCTTTTAATTTTATAAGAATAAAATATATCAAAGATGTACTTGGAAAAAAAAATTCAGATAATTTAAAAAATCTAAAAATATTAGATATAGGTTGTGGCGGTGGAATATTGAGTGAACCACTTGCTAGGTTAGGTGCAAAAGTTACTGGTATTGACGAGAATGGAAGTGCTATAAAAGCGGCAATCAATCATGCGAAAGAGAGCAAATTAAAAATTGAGTACCAAAAAAAAAGTTTTAATCAAATAAATTTTGATAACAAATTCGATGTTGTTGTATGTATGGAAGCTTTGGAACATTTAGATGACATTGAAGCTTTAATAAAAAAAGTTAAAACATCCCTTAAACCAAAAGGAAAATTCATTGGCTCTACAATAAACAAAACCGCTAACTCCTATCTTCAAGCAATTTTTTTTGCAGAAAATATTCTTAATATAGTTCCAAAAGAAACCCATAGTTGGAAAAAATTTATTAAGCCTAATAATTTAAAAAAAAAATTGATTTTTAATAATTTTAGTAAAATTAATTTTCAGGGCGCACAGTTCAACCCATTAAAAAATGAATGGATTTTAGTTAGAAATCTATCAGTGAATTATATGTTTTCTTCAGAATTAAACTAATTCAATGTGTAAAATAAAATTTATTTTCGTTGATTTATTTTTATAAAAAATTTGAAAGTTATATCACAATTAATCTGCTATTTGTGACAAATTTAGAATTTGGTCATAGATGGAATTTTATTTCTACAATATTCTATTTCATCTATATTAATAGTTGTGCTAATGATTTGTTTTTTATTTATATTGGCTTCAACTAAAATCTTTCCCCAAGGATTGACAATCATTGAATGACCATAAGTTCTTCTTCCATTATCGTGTACCCCACATTGAGCAGGTGCGAAAACAAAACAGCCATTCTCAATTGCTCTTGTTCTAATTAGAGAGTGCCAATGCGCTTTTCCAGTTGTAAAAGTAAAAGCTGCAGGTATTGAAAAAAATTGTGCACCTTTTTTGGTCAATTTTCTATATAGATTTGGAAATCTTAGATCATAGCATATACTCATTCCTAGTCTTCCAAATAATAAATCTGAAACAACTAATTTTTTTCCGGCTGCATAATTTTTTGATTCAAAATATTTTTCATTTTTATTTAAATTTACATCAAACAAATTAATCTTATCATATGTAGATTTTTGTATACCTTTGGTGTTGAATACATAAGAACGATTTACAAATTTGTAACTATTAATTTTCTCTGGCACAGAACCTACTAGAATTGAACTTTTTTTTTTTTAGCATGATGAACTATCAGATTAAAAAAGCTCTCTTTATATTTATTCAAAAAAATATTTAAATCTTTCCTTTCGTCAGAAAAAATGGCTACGCACTCAGGTAAACATATTAAATCAACATTTGGGGAAACTTTTGCAAACAATTGCTCTAGCATATTAATATTTTTTTGTGGATCTTTACTGCTTGT
>MDTA01199895.1_pt1 | contig 10041 bp, 5 predicted proteins | sample 811151 | NCBI WGS metagenome assembly MDTA01 (sample SAMN05326648, study PRJNA326480) | marine metagenome | isolation source: seawater | place: Indian Ocean: South | collected 2010 | reverse complement strand
CACCAACCAATAGAACCACTCCCATACGTGCCTAAAACGGCTTCAATGATGAGGGTTGCCGCTTAGATAATCTCCGGAGGGGCATCTTGTTCACTTTCTAATTCATTCAAAAGATTGCTAACAACTCGATCAAATGCTTGTGCTATATCGCCATCTGGTTCAGATACAATTCTGTGAACTCCATCATCGCCTCCTCTAACAACGCCGGGATCAAATGGTAGGGACCCGAGGAAAGGAACCCCAAATTCTTCAGCTGCTGATTTCCCACCGCCTTGCTTGAAAAGATTCAATGTTAGAGACCAATCACCATCATCATCGGTAATTGCTTCAACAGGTATTCCCTTAGGACCAATTACTGAAACTGATGTGTTTGGTTCGGCAGTGCCTCTAATTGTATATCCACTCATATTTTCAACAACACCCAATACAGGAATCTTAACTGTTTTAGAGAAATTAATCGATTTTCGACTATCCAAAAGTGCAACATCCTGCGGTGTTGTAACAATTACCATTCCATCTATATTTGGCAATGATTGGGCTACAGTCAATGGTTCATCACTTGTACCTGGTGGAAAATCAATGATTAGAGCATCCAACTTTCCCCAAGCAACATCTCCGATGAATTGTTGGATGGCACCTAACTTGATTGGACCTCTCCAAATGACTGGCTTATCGGGGTCTTCTAGAAGGAAAGCCATTGACATGACTTTCAAATTATTTGGACCATCTGCTGGGTGAATTTGATTGTCTTCAACGTGGAGATCTATATTTTCAATTCCAAGCATCTTTGGGATATTGGGCCCAGTGATATCAATATCCAAAATTCCGACTTTCTTTCCTTGTCTAGCAAGACTAAGCGCTAAACCTGTAGCTACTGTAGATTTACCAACTCCACCTTTGCCGGAAAGAACCATGATCTTGTGTCCAATATCTTCTGCCAATCTGGTCATGCGCAACTTTCGTCGCATCTGAGCATATGCCTGTTCCATCTGGGCTTTTTGATCGGCAGTAGCTTCTGGTTTTTCCAAAGGCTTCGAATCATCATCGCCAGGATTGTAATGAGAAATTGGACCACTCATACTACACCCTCCATTTACTCGGATATATCGTACCTACTTCAATGGGTGGTTGGGGCCATGTACTGGTAAAATATACATATAAATTTGATAAGGTTCGAACAATGGGGTTCTGAATATGCGCATTCTATTCGTTTGTGTTGGGAATACATGCCGCAGCCAGATGGCAGAAGGATGGGCTCGCCACTTGGGACTAGAGGCAGCAAGTGCAGGAACACACCCGGGTCCAAGTGTTGCAAAAAATGCAGTCATAGCAATGGCAGAAATTGGGATTGATATTTCGTCTCAAGTGCCCTCTCACATAGATGATTTCGATCATTCACAATTTGACAAAGTGTTCAGCATGGGTTGTGGTGTATCATGTCCAAACATTCCGTTAGATGGGGATTGGGAACTCGAAGATCCTGTGGGACAGAGTATGGAGATTTATCGAAAAACTCGAGATGCCATAGAAACAAAAATTCGCTCCATTATTCCATAATTGGTGCGAGCGCCGGAATTTGAATCCGGGTTCAGGCGTTGGCAACGCCCGGTGATAACCGCTACACTACGCTCGCAGTAACACGGCCATCAAACACCCCTTTTTCTAAGCGTCGGTGGGGAAAGGTGGACTAATTCCAAGGGTCTTCGGGTGTGGAAATCATGTCTCTGAGGCCCCCACTTCGAATCCACAGAGTTAATCCCACAATAGCAGCCACTAGGAATAATCCGATGACCCCAAGAATCAACCAAGTTTGACTAGCTCCTTCAAGAACTGCCTGTCCACCTCCATTCTCTCCACCTGATGAAGTCCCAAGATCTACTGTAAAAGAACGGTCACTAATTGGTGTTTGAGCCAATTGTTGGTCAATTCCTCGGACCTCTACGACTGCGGTACTGGGCACCCATGGGCGAACTTCCACTTCTACTGACCAGATCCCATCATTGGCAATTGCATCTACACCTTGTCCGTCATCGCGCATAGATACCCAATTTTCACTCTCACCTGGTGGGGCAAGTACGCCCAATTTTGCTTGAACAATAGTTATTGGATCGAGATCTGTTACTGTAGCAGTCATGGTATAATAATTGGTACCAGAACTAGGTATGTCCAACTCTGTGGTGATAGTACCTTCATCATAGAACGTTAAATTTGAGACCGCAGGACCTTCATTCAGAATGTATAATGCCTGCAGTTGTTCACCATTTCCGTACACTGTAGTGATTCCATTTCCACCATCACCATCCTGAACACGAACAGGTAGAATCTGGTTTCCACTTGGTATGTTCATAGGCACTACAATTTCTCCAATCCAAACTCCATCGACAAGATCTAGCAAAGTAATATTTCCTCCCCATTCGGTTGTATCCACACCAACAGAAGAAACACCGGAGGAGTCTTCTGCAGAAATGGTCACAGTAGTTAAATCGCCTCGGTTTACAGATTGTGGTGAGAAATCGAGAGAGGTCACCCTAGGTAGCCTGTTCTGAACAAATATTGTGGATACAATATCCACAGTCACCCAATCATCTTCAACATTAATTTGTACATCTGCATCGCCAGAGAAGGTACCTGAATACTCTATCATTGCAGTGAATTTTTCATCGTGAATGGAAATATCTCCATCTAATCCGATATCATTTAGAACAATTGTTCCCAAATCCAAATCGCCAACAGAAAAATCCGCTTCCACGGAACGTACATTCCAATCAGGATCGGATATTGTCACCTCAAGGTGTGCAATATTTCCATTCTCATTCAATAAATTGCCTTCTCTTATGCTAACTGATACCACACTAGGGGGGGTGTTTTCTGATTCAGTAATTATCGAAGGTGACAAAACACGAGAAAGAGATTGTGTTTCTTCAAATACAGCAGATTCACCATCCCCTAAATCAAGTGATACGTTTCGGCTAACTTCAGTAATCAACCCAGCAAGTACTCCTTCATTGATGACTGCCCCAAAGGCTGAGCCTTCGTTTCCATATGTACCAGTCCAATGAGTAACAGGTATTGTATGTCCATCTCTGTTTACTATTCCCGTCTGAGTCGCTGTTACACTGAGATGCATAATTTCAGAGGACAATAAATCCAATCGATCACCCACCATCAATTCTGCAGGAGAAATTCCTGTTTCTCTTGTGATATCCAAATCACCAACCACGCTCTCTACTTCTGGAGGAGTTAAATTGTTCTGAATTGGGCTCCTTTCTGGGAATTCATCACCTTCGGATGGCTCGCCGCCTTCCATTGAGTTCCATCTCAATCGAACTGTGCGATTGTCCCAGTGCTCCTGTGGAGCTTCATATTCCCAAGTCTTGTTATGAATTGCTTCCATATCGAATGGATTATTTCCTATCCCTGAAAGATTCAGCCAAGTTTCTGTGAATATTACATTCACGTTGAATTCATCACCAGTAGAATTGGCTTGGGTATGGTTTGTTGCCACAATATCTCTAACTGTGCCAAAATCACCGTTTACATCACCTGTGAAGGTCCCATCAACATGGATTCTGTCTCCTGTTTTCTCACCATTTACTGTTTCTTGAAAGAAATCATACACAGTCGCATTGACTGTCATTGAAGAGCCGTTCTCATCTTGTTCTGCAAAATCAAAGGCACCATCACCTTGAATGCGATTCAATGATGAATGGAGTTGCCCATTTTCCCATCTTTCTCGACTGATTATCTGATTAATATCCAAGTCCATTTGGTAATCATCACCACTCAAAGACATATCTGCAGTTCCTTCGAATTCTGTATTGGAAAGAAGCCTTTCACCATCTAAGTCGTGAGTTTCGATTAGGAGCAAAGCAAGCGTTCCATTGGCTTCAATTGATTCCCCTCCCCCATCACCATTAATTGATAGGCCTCCATTGGCTTCAATACGAAGTTGTTCTTCTACGATGCCTTGGTTAAGACTTCGAATGATGTAAGAATTCACGACATCTCCATCGATTTCTGTGATAATCCCATCCTCACTTGTATTCACTGAAATCGTGCCATTGCCACGCATCTCAAATGTTTGACTCTGAAGGTTCATTCCCAAAATAGTCTCATTGAGCCAAACAGTATCCAACCACAAAAATAGAGCGATCTCACCATCCCCTCCCTCCGTAGATTCCTCAATTCCAAGTGTGCCTGAACCCAGCTCATTGGATTCCAAAACATCTCCCGTCCTCTGTTGCCAACCTTGTCCAATGAAAGACAAATCCCATGATTGACTATCCGAGAGTTCATTACTCGAGTGTAACATATCCCAATTTGTAACACGCGTAATCTCATGATCTGATAGAGGTTCATTCCAGATTGTAACCTGAATTGTACGTGAACCAATGAGAGTAGAGGGGGAACAACATCCTGTTTGGAATACTTCTAGGGTTATGCTATCTTTCCAATTTAATGTTGAATTAATTACAAGTGCTAATTCTGTATTATTCCCTCCAGTCCAATCCAATGCCCAATTATCTACTAAATCTCCTTCTGCATCTACATGCTCAATAGTAACCGAAATTTCTTCTAATTCTGAAAATGTTAGTGACTCACTAAGTATGATGCGATAGCCATGTGTCAAATTTCCATTTCCATCATCAACCCATTCAGTTAGGATTGTTGCGGAGACTGTATTCTGCTGTGCATTTACTAGTGGGGAAAAAGCTAGAAGTAGAATCAATGCAATACCAAAAAGGCTCATACGTACTGATTTTTCCTCTGACATCACACAACCTCTATTACGTACTGGTGCTGTTTTCCTTATTCAATCCTTACGCGCCTTGAATCAACTGAATGTATGACAAAGAAGTGATTTGACTAATTGGATGCAGTTTATCTACTGCCGGTGTTAGCAGAGCGATATGCGCAAAGCACTGGTATTACTGATGACGACTTGCATTCTATTGGCGGGATGTATCGAAGGCTTGACTGAAAGTGTAGAAGAACAAATCCTCGATGAAGAAATTATTCCAGGATGTAATGATCCCAACGCCCTCAACTATAATGAAAATGATACTAACGATGATACCTGCATTACTAATGATACACTCTACAATTCGATTGGAGATTTTGTTGAAATGATGGAGTCTGAATCTTCTGAAACCAGCATGGGTATTGCGACTACAATTTCTGGTGTCGACCAAGATATGAACATGGGTGCATACACCATGATATCGACAATTGCTGCGAATGAAAATACAGCATACAGTGGTACTGACCTCACAATTTCTGGTATGACCATCTCACAGAGTTGGATTGTCCAAGAAAATGGGGATGGAACCATCCTTCAAGCAAGTTACATGGGTGAATCATTCCTTATGCATTCAGCCATGTCTTGGGATGATGTTTCAAGCGATTGTCACGAATCTTGCAGTGAATGTGATGACACAGGAGAAGGCGACTGTACCGTTTGTCCTGAAGGAACAACCATGTTCGATGAGGACAGAGATGGAGCGGGAGTCTGTGTCACAAATGATGACGAAAGAGATCGTGGAGATAGTGATTCAGAGATGACTCAAGAAGATTGCGAGAGACGTGGTGGGACTTGGAATCAAGGTATTGGAGAGGATAGTTCCTGCGAATTCGAAAACGATGAAGAATCAGGTTGTGATACTGATGCTGACTGTTCAAACGGTGAAATTTGTGAAAATCGACAATGTGTAGGAACTGATGATGAGCCATGTGATGAAAATATGTCTTGTGGCGAAGCTATTACTTGCATAGATGGCCTACTATATCCAACAACCTGTGGGTCCAGAAATTGTGATGAGCCAATTGGAACCTGTGATGATGAAAATGAAGAAATGGCAACGCTAATTGTTGTAATGTCGGAATGGGACTCGGCTGGGCCAGGTATGATTGGGGATTTGAATAATCTCTCAGAGTCGGATCACCCACTTGATGTCATTGGATATTTGGACGAAAATGCTGTAATGGATGTTGCAACGCAAGAAGAGGCTAGGAGTTATGCGGAAGAATGGGGAATAATGTTCTCTTTTTCAGCACTGGAAGGTAATGAATTTGGAATAATTTCTGAAGATATTGAAACTATACCAAATTTTTCTACTTATTTCTCATCGGATTGTGAAATGGATGTTGGAGAACAAGTATATTCTCACGGTGGCGACTATGATGCTGCAATCAGCTCGATTGATGCATGGCTTGAGTGTTCTTATGGCAGTGATGACGGTGATAACGATGGGAGCTATACTTACTACTGTTCGAATGACGGTGAAGACTACGCTGAATCAATGGGAGGAATTCTGTGTCCAGAAGGGCCAGGAGTTACTCCAGAATGTCCAGATGGTGAACCATGCGTCTGTATTGATGTCGATGGGTCTTGTGTTGACGGTGATGACGACTGGGGATACTACACAGAAGATGGAGGAGATGATTCCGATGGAAATGACTTTACTTGCGAAAACGGTGAAACTATTCCCCGAGAATGGGTAAATGATGGCGAGGACGACTGCGGTGACGGTTCTGATGAATTTGACAGAGACGATTCAGATGAAGGTGACAGAGACGATTCAGATGAAGGCATGGACATGGATATACCTAATCCGATGGACTTCCTTTCAATGTTTGATGGAATGGATGATGATTGTGATCATTCCACTGAGGAACATGCCTGTGGATTCCCTGAAAGTACAACATATGAAATTGGAGTCGAGGGAATTACAGCTACAGTCCCCGCAGAGGAAGGTATTGTGAAAGTTGAGTTTGACATGATGACTGGCGAGATGACTGGCTTCAGTATGGACATGTACGATGGTACGAGCGTGGAGCTTGGAATGCTCACAACAGAGGAAGTCAATGCACTGCTTACAATTGATACCACACTCGAATACGAAGCATTGCCATTCGTACTTGAAGAAGAGGAAGACCGGGAATTTGTAGTTACTACGGATGCAGAATTTGACTTTGCAGGTTCATTTGATGACTACAGCATTGTGCTCGCAAATTGCGTCGAAGAAACTGACGACATGGGTGATACAACACTCACTTGTGATGAGAGCAATAGCACCATGTATGCCATTCCAGGTATCATCCCTGGATCAAATGAAGACCTAGATACATTTGCTGAAATTGTTGCATTTATGGACACAGATTCAAGTGGAACACTGACAGATGGGGATGTAATTTGGGTTGGAGACAATGTTAGCGTAAACTGGACACATATTCGCCTGCATTCAACCTCTGCTGATGCTTACAGTGATGAGAACCCAATGCTAATGCCTGGCTTCACAACCGTGCTTGGTATGCTTTCCCTCCTAGGTGCAGCAATGATTGGTCGTAGAGACTAATCAAGCAGAACGGCTGGAAATCTCAGCCTGAATATTTGCGACAAAGTCATCGAGAGCCACGCCGTTGACCTGTTCACGATCAGGCCCCATGTAGGATACGGTTCCACTGTTTGCTTCCTCATCTCCTAGGATGAGCAGATAGGCCGGGCGCATTGCGCGATGGGTTCGCAACTTCTTACCAATCGTATCGTCACTGGTATCCATCTCGACACGGACGTTGGCTGCTCTCAAAGCGGCACCAACGTCATTTGCATAATCGATGTGCTTCTCTGAAATGGTCAGAATATGTGCCTGAGTAGGGGAAAGCCAAGTGGGGAACATACCGCCAAAGTGCTCGATGAGAACGCCACAGAATCGTTCCATGCTCCCAAACGGTGCGCGATGAATCATGACCGGACGGTGCTTCTCTCCATCTGCACCCACATAGGAGAGATCGAACCTCTCAGGAAGATTGTAGTCGACCTGAACGGTGCCTAATTGCCATTCACGCCCCAAAACATCTCGAACCACAAAGTCAATCTTCGGACCATAGAATGCGGCTTCACCTTCTTCTTCAGTGAATGGAACACCAAGAGCTGCTGCTGCATCTCGGCAGGCTTGTTCTGCTTTGTCCCATTTCTCTGGTTCACCGACATACTTGCTGGAATCGGGGTCGCGTAGACCCACACGCACGCGATAGTCATCCATTCCGAGTGTGCCAAAGATGACCTGAACTAATTCGATGCAACCGAGAACCTCCTCAGCAATTTGATCTTCAGTGACGAACAGATGGGCGTCATCTTGGGTAAACCCTCGAACACGAGTCATACCGGAAATCTCACCAGATTGTTCCCATCGATACACGGTACCGAATTCGGCGAGACGTAGTGGAAGATCACGATAGGAACGAGGCTGACTCGCATAGATTCGAATGTGGTGTGGACAGTTCATCGGCTTCAGTAGGTAACCTTCGATTTCTCCCTCGTCCATGAGGTTCGATAATTCGCCACAGGAACAACCCTCATGTGCGAGTTTTGTCATCAGGTCTCGTTCAACCAATGGAGGATACTGACTCTCTTGGTAGTAGGGATAATGACCACTGGTTCGATACAAATCGAGTTTTCCGATATGTGGTGTATAGACTTGATTGTAGCCCTGTCTACGCAAATGACTGGAGATGAAGTTTTGCAACTCATTTCGAACGATTGAGCCACGAGGTGTCCAGAGAATGAGGCCCTGCCCCACCATCTCATCGATATGGAATAGTTGCAGGTCTTTGCCCAATTTTCGATGATCTCTCTTGGCTGCCTCACGCATCATGGTTTCGTGATTTTGCAAGTCCTGCTTGGTTGCAAAGCACCAACCATAGATGCGGACCAAAGATTCACGTGATGCGTCTGCCTTCCAGTAAGAAGTGCTGGTGCTAGTCAATTTGAACCAACGTAGCATGGCAGTGGTTGGAACGTGAGGGCCTCTACATAGATCAACAAAATCTCCTTGTCTGTAAACTGAAGAACCTGCACCATCCTCTATTTTGTCGTCCATTATTTCAATCTTGAACGGATTGCTCGCAAACATTCCTCGCAATGTTTCGTTACCATACTCTTCTCTCTGAATTGGAATATTAGATTTGACAATTTCTTTCATACGCTTCTCGATTTTCCTTAAGTCTTCATCTGAAATAGGATTCATGCAGAAATCGTAGTAAAACCCATTTTCAATTGGCGGCCCGATGGTAGGTTTTGCTTCTGGAAATATCTCAACAACTGCTTGAGCCAGTAAGTGAGCGCAAGAATGGCGGAGTATGTACAAACCTTCTTCTGAATCGGACAGTATTGGTTCAACTGTTTGTCCATCACTCAATACATGACTGAAATCGTGTTGTATTCCATCGATAAGTGCGGCTACTGCACCTGATTTCTTTCCATGAACGTTGCGGATAACTTCACCTGCGGTGGTGCCATCTGCATACTCATGGATTGCGTCCTTACCGACTGTGATGTTGAGCACGTACTAACCTCCTACGGCCCCTACGGGGCCGAATATTGCATATCAAGGCGATGGCAAGAAACACGTTCAAGATAGCAGACGCTCGATGATTTGCGCTTTTGTACCAGTGGCTTCTACTCCATGACTTTCTGCTAGAGAAACCAATTCAGCCTTCTTCATACGGTTCAAAGTAGATTTATTGGGGAGAGATTCTTCAATTTGTAATTCCTGTTCACTGCCCGCTTCTGAGTCCCATTCAACATCGTCTTGAACAGCTGCTGGAACCTGCCCCGTATCTTCGGAAACAAACACACTGGCATCCTCCTTCCAATCTTCACCCCAATTCGAATCCCATGAGTCAATGTCAACTCTGTCAAAGCGAGGAGTGGTTGGTATAACTGGACCTGGTTCTTCAAAGTGATCAGTGAGGGTTGAAGGTGGGGCTTCTGAAATCTCTTCGACTAGACGGGGGCTTGAGGGCATTGCAGATAGCAATGCATCCATATGTGATTCTGAAGATAGATCTGGTGCATCAGACATTTCATTATCCATCTCATTTACTAATTGAGAAATATCTGTGATTGAAGTGGGTTCACCTTGGAGGAGCAAATCCATCGGCGGTGCAGATGGAGGACCTGGTGGACCGGGAGGCATCGCATCCATCGGCGGTGCAGATGGAGGACCTGGTGGACCGGGAGGCATCGCATCCATCGGCGGT
>MDTA01099219.1_pt1 | contig 10043 bp, 8 predicted proteins | sample 811151 | NCBI WGS metagenome assembly MDTA01 (sample SAMN05326648, study PRJNA326480) | marine metagenome | isolation source: seawater | place: Indian Ocean: South | collected 2010 | reverse complement strand
TTTAAACTAAGAAAGTTTTATATATCATTATGCTTTTAATACAAAATAAAAACTACAATCATAAAAACTTAGAATCAGATATCTTTGAAGATACAGTTTTTAAAAAAGTGTATATTAAATTTACAAGTTTGATAAATACAAAATTTTTTAATTGTAATTTTATTGAAGTAGACTTTGGGAGAACTGACATAGTAAATTGTAATTTTATAAATTGTAATTTCTCGAATTGCGAACTATTTCATACTAATTTTAAAAATTGTATTTTTGAAAATGTAAATGGTTCAAACTTTGATTTAAGAGCAGGAATACTAGTTAATAATAATTTTAATTCATGCAATTTTTTTAATTCTTGCTTCAGAGGATCTAAAATGAGTAATAATTTTTTTGAAAAATTTAATATTAATAATTGTGATATGAAAAATATAATTTTTGAAACAAACAAATATGTCACTTCTTTCATTAAATTTTCAAATTTATTTAAGACTAAATTTATAAAAGAAAATTTAAAAAACCTAAATCTAGAAAAATGCAACACTTTTTTATGCACTTTAGAAAATTCAGAAGGATATGAAGTTAATAATATTGATAAATATTCAATAATAAAATAAGAATAAATATATGCGACCGATATATGAAAATACAGTAATACACATAGACGTAACTAACGCATGTTGGTTAAAATGTACCAATTGTACAAGACATGTTGGCCATCATAGAAAAAGTTATTTTATGGATTTAGATTATGTTAGAAAAGCCATTGAATCCCTTCAAGATTTTCCTGGTAGAATTGGATTGATGGGTGGAGATCCAACACTGCATCCAAAATTTGATGAGATATGTAAAATTTATAGCGAGATGATACCTAGAAGGAATAGAGAGTTATGGACAAGTGGTTTTAATTGGACAAAGAATAAAGATTTAATATTTGAGACATTTGATGAAGACAGAATTACTTATAATGATCATTCAACACCTGATGGAAAACATACCCCACTTTTAGTATCTATAGATGAGGTTGTAGAGGATAAAGATTTAATGTGGAAGTTAATTGATAACTGTTGGATACAAGAACAGTGGTCAGCTTCAATTACTCCAAAAGGTGCTTTTTTTTGTGAAGTTGCTGCAAGCTTAGATTATTTATTAGATGGACCCGGTGGGTATCCTATTGAAAAAGGTTGGTGGAAAAAAACTCCTGAGGATTTTAAAGATCAAGTTGAAAGATATTGTAAAAATTGTTCAGGTGCTCTACCTATGCAGGCAGAGTCAGATGGACAGGGTGGTAGAGAAAAAGCAACTATTGATACAGTTTCCCCAGGAATGTTAGAAAAATTAAAAAATGTTCGTTCACCAAAAATAAACGGGAAAAATTATAAATTATTTGAAAAAAAATATACTAGTGAGGATCTTAAAAAGTATACACCTGAGTGGAATCCCTCAAACTTTAGGCCATTTGTTGCAAATAATGATATTGATTATGAAAAAGCAGGTCAAAAAAGAATTGTAGACGTTTCTAAAAGCGGAAAAATTAAATGAAGGTTTAATATTCGTTTAAAGCTGCTTTTTTGTATTTTTTTAAATTTTTGTCATCAAGATCTAAACCTCGTCTTAATTCTTTACCGTATTTAATATCATAGATTTTGGAATATAATTTACATAAGATCTGTTTTGTAATTGAATTAAATCCTAATATTTTTCTAAGCTGAGTTTTACTCTTAACACAATCAAAGCCTAATTCTTTTAAAGATAGTAAATATCCTTCCTCAGTTGGTAATACGTAATTAAATAAATTAGGATATTTTTTTTTGTAGGATTTGATCATCTCTTTTTCTTGAATTGTGTACGTATTTAATCTTTCATTGCTGTTAAATTGAACGGATGTCTCTTTTTTTAAATACATCGCATAAAATAAAGCTGAACATAATTCACCACATACAATAGTGTTATGTTTTTGAATTTCAAGATATTGTCTGATTAGAGAAAATTTATCAACCCTACTTCTCGTACAACAAATTACACGCCAATTTTTTTTTTTATAAAGATTTGTTACATCATTTTTTTTAAGATCATAATAATAAAAACATACTGTATATGGTCCTTTAAACTTTTTTTGTACTTCATTGATTAATAATTCATGGTTTGTAATTTGTTTAAGATCTTGAGAAGAGTGAGAAGTAAAGACCAGGGTACCTTCTGACTTTTTAAATTTATTTTTATATTCAAATAATTTACACAAATATAAAAAAGGGGATCCTATAGAAGAAACATTTTTTATTTTTTTATTTTTATAAAACTCTTCCATATGTTTAGTCCAAAATAATAAGGGATAAAATCTTATATTTTTTTTTTTAAATGGATAAATAAACTGAGATATCCAACCATGTTGAAGAGAACCAAAAATTTGTTTTTCTTTGATACCTAAATATTTAGACAAAATGAATTTATGTCCATACCAATTATTATCTGGAAACATTACAGTTTATAAATTATAAAAATTGTATAATTTTTAACACAAAAAAAATTAAATAATACATAATAAATATAGTTTAAATATTTATCTAAAGTATAAATAAATTTAAAAAAATTAATTTTTTATAAAACTTATTAATCAATGTTTTTAAATAATAAAATAAAAGTTTTGCTTGGAAAAAAGCAATTAAACAAATTCTTTTTGTTAATCATTTTTACAATTTTTATGGCTCTTTTAGAAACTCTTGGAATTGGTATGGTAATCCCTCTTGTAAGTATAATTATGGATCCTGACTATTTAGATAAGGTTAGGGAATTTATACCTTTAATTAAAAACATAAGTAATAAAGAAATTATATTATTTTTTCTCTTATTTGTTTGTGTAATTTTTATTTTAAAAAATATAATTTACTTATTTTATATTTATTGGAGTCAAAAGTTTAATGCAAATATAAGAAAAAGTTTAACAAATTCATTATATAATAATTTTATTAATCAAAAATATCACTTTCATTTAAAAAAAAGTTCTATCGAATTAATTAAAAATATAAATATCGATGCAGAAGATGTTAGGTTTGGTATGCACCATTTTTTTTTAGGGATAGCTGAATTTTTTATCTGTATTTGTATTTTAATTTTACTTTTATTTTTTAATTATAAACTAACATTAATAGTGTTAATTTCATGTTTTTTTATTTTTCTAATTTACAAATTTTTTATCAAAAAAATTTCTATTAATGTTGGTGAAAAAAGATTTGAAGCAATGACTTTATTACAAAAACACGTAAAGGAAACTTTAAGTAATATAAAAATTATAAAAATTTTTTCATCAAAAAAATTTTTCTTAAATGAGTTTTACAAACATAATAATCAATATTTAAAAACAACTTTATTAACAGATGTAATAGTTAACACGCCTCGAGCAATAATTGAGTCAACAGTTGTTTTAATTATTGTATCAATTCTTTATTTTTCTTTTAATGAGACCGAGTCAGTGTCAGTCTTTTCTTCTTTAGGATTATATGGTTTGGCTTTCTTTAGATTAATGCCTTCTTTTAATAGAATGCTTACAGCTTATAGTTATAAAAATATATTAGAACATACAGTAAATAAACTTTATGATGTTTTATTAGAGTCTGAAATAAAGCATAAGAATTTAAAAATAGAAAATGATGTTATCGAAAAAAATCCTGAAATATTAAAGATTGAAAATATAAAAATCAAAAATCTAGTTTTTTCCTATGAAAATAAAAAAAATATTTTGGAGGATATTAATCTAGAAATAAAAAAAAATGATTTTATAGGAATTGTTGGTAATAGTGGATCTGGTAAAAGTACTTTTATAAATCTTCTTTTAGGATTATTAGAACCAAGTAATGGCTCTGTTGTTTTTAATGATGAAGTGAATATTTATGAAAATTTAGATCTTTTTAATAAAAGAATTAGTTATGTGCCTCAAAATATTACCATTTTAGAAAAAACTGTTGCAGAAAACATCGCTTTTGGTCAAAAAAAAGAGGATATTGATATAGAAAAAATTAAACAAATAGTTGTTAAAACAAAATTATCAAATTTGATAAATAAAATGGATAATGGTTTAGAGTCTATAATTAATAGTGATAATTTAAATATTTCTGGAGGCGAGTTGCAAAGAATTGGTCTTGCAAGAGCACTATATTTTGATGCTGATTTATTGGTACTTGATGAAGCAACAAACTCATTAGATGTTAAAACTGAGAATGAAATTTTACACATGTTATATGAAAATTTTTTAGGAAAAAAAATAATTATATTTATTTCGCACAAGATTAAAAATTTGGAAAAATCGAATATTTTGCTTGAGATAAAAAATAAAAAAATAACAAAAATTAATTGAAATGCAGTTAATCCTAGTTGAACTAAATGAGTTAAATTTTAAATATGTAAAAAAATATTTTAAAAATTTAAAATTAGATACTTTAAAAAAAATAAACGAGAAACTAATAAATACTGTTTCTGAAACAGAACAAGAGTTATTAGAGCCTTGGATACAATGGCATTCAATACATACGGGTTATGGAGCAAAAGACCATGGCATTTTTAGATTGGGAGATGTTATCAATTCAAAAAAAAGACAAATTTTTGAGGAATTAGAAAAAGAAAAATTTAAAATAGGGTCTATATCAGCAATGAATACAGTAAATAATTTAGAAAATCCATCATACTTTATTCCAGATCCGTGGACAGAAACTAAAAGTGATAAGAATTATTTCAGTAAAATAATAACAAGTGTTCTTAGAGATACTGTCAACAATAATGCATCTGGAAAATTTAAACTAAAAAACTATCTTTATTTAATTTTAATATTTTTAAAATTTGTAAGAATAAAAAAATACAAATTATTTTTCAACATTTTAATAAACTCAATTTATGGAAAATGGAGAAAAGCATTATTTTTAGATTTATTAATTCATGAGATTCATTTAAATTTATTAAAAACGCATAAACCAAATTTTTCTTGTGTTTTTTTTAATGCTGGAGCTCATATACAGCATCACTATTTATTAAATTCTTTGGCAAATGAGACATCTTTAAAAAATCCTGAAAAAGTTTTAAAACAACAAGAAGATCCATTTAAAGAAATGTTGATAGTTTATGATCAAGTTTTGAAAGATTACATTGATAATCACAAAAATATAATTATTGCTACTGGATTGACCCAAAAAATAATTAATCAACCACATTTTTATTACAGATTAATTAACCACGAAGAATTTTTAAAGAAATTAGACGTCAGTTTTTTAAAAGTAGAACCAAGAATGTCCAGGGATTTTCTTATTAAATTTAATAATAATTATGATAGAGATGCAGCTTATGAAATACTAAATAAAATAAAATTAAATAATAAAGTTTTTTTTGGTATTTTATCTTTAAGAGATAAGTCAATTTTTGCTACATTAACTTACGGAAACGAAATACAAAAAAATGACTTTATCTCCTTGGGAGAAAAAAAAATTAATATATTTTCAGAAACAGTGTTTGTTGCAATGAAAAACGGTGAGCATGATGGAAATGGATATCTTTTTGCAACTGGTGAAATTCTAGAAAAATTTGGTAAAACTGAAAATATTAAAATTACTGAAATAAAAAATAAAATTAAAAGTTTTTTTATTAAAAGTTCTGAATGAACATAATATCAAAAAAGTTACCAAATGATTTAGTTTATTTATTTATACTATCCTTACCAGTTCTAGCAATTTTTTCGATTTTTTTACTTGAAATTATTCTTATTTTTATTTCATCAATTTTTTTGTTTCAAGTCTTAAAAAGTAAGGAATATTTTTATTTCAATAATTTTTTTTTTAAGTTTTTTCTAATTTTTTATGTTTATCTTTTATTTAATTTTGTTTTTCAGACAGATAAAATTGATACCTTATCTATAATATTTTACTTTAGGTATATTATATACACTTTAGCTATTTATTATTTTTTGGATAAAAAAGAAAAATTATTTATTAATTTTATAAAAACAGTATTTTTTTGTCTTGTTTTATTGACCTTAGACACAATAGTACAAACAATATTTGGTTTTAATTTAATCGGACTAAAGTTAATAGAGAATAATAGACCATCAAGTTTTTTTGGGGATGAATTAATACTTGGAAGTTATATATTTAGGATATTACCATTCATATTTGTATTTTTGCTATTAGAAAATGATAATTTTCCAAAATTTCCAAAAGTAATTTTTATGCTTTTATCTTTTGTTGTTATTTTTTTAAGTGGTGAGAGGACCAGTATATTACTATCCTTATTATTATTAATTACTTATATTTTTTTGTTTAATAAAAGAAAAATTATTAAAACTTTTAAATATTTAATTTCAATATTATTAATTATATTTTCTCTACTTTTGATATTTTCTAAAAAATATCAAAATAGGTTTATTTTTGATCCTTTGGATAATTTGAGTAATAATTACAAAGTTACAAAAGATTTGCTGGAAGATTATTCACATGAGCCTAAAATAATATTTTTTTCGGGTCTTCACCATAACTTAATGGTTACAAGTTTTAGAATATTTGATGATAATAAAATATTTGGCTCTGGCCCTAGAAGTTATAGGACAGTATGTGATAAATACAAAATTAATAGATATAGCTGTGATAGACATCCACATAATTATTACATTCAATTATTATCAGAGACAGGTTTAATAGGGGTTTCGTTTTTAATTTTAATTTATATTCTAATTATTAAGGAACTTTATTTACTTCATTCTCAAAATAAAAATTCTAATGATGATTTAAAATTTTGTTTTTTGGCATTTTATTTTGCCGCTTTGTGGCCAATAATTCCCCCTGGGAATTTTTTTAATAATTGGTTATCAATAATGAATTTTTTACCATTCTCTTTTTATTTATATTTGAGTAAAAAAAAATAATTAAAATTTAATTATTAAAGTTTAAAATATTTCTTGATTTTTTTTTGAACCATTTAACAAATTTCTTATCAACAAAAAATATAATAAGCATAATCGACTGCATTATTATAAATAAGCCAAAGTACATTAATAATTTATTTTCCTCTCTTTTTGTCATTTCTCTGAATGTTTTTTTAACAAAATCCATTTTGTAAATTGATGCAATAAAATCACCATTCGATTTTTGAATACTATTAATTAAATTAATCATTAATGTTGCATATTTTAATCTTGACTCCGCATCACTTTGATTTTCTACAAAGGCTTCTAACCCTTCTTTTTCAAATTGTTTAATAACTTCTTTTAAAACTCTATTTACTTCATCTGTATTTTCAAAAATAATTGGATTATCTGGTTCTTTAATCATTGTTTTAATTATCTGTTGATTTAACAAATTGAATTTTTTAATCTTGTCATCCATATAGTTTTCACATTTTTCAAGCATTTTCTTGTTATTAAAAACCATCGAAATTTCTAAATTTAATTGAATAAATTTGATTAATATATTTGGATTATCTTGTTGTCCTCGAACAATTGAGCATGCATTTGATGTTCTTCTTGATATAATATCTGATGTTAAATTAGCAACTAAAAATTTGAAATTTTGTTCTGTTCTTGCCGAAATAGAATTATTTAAAATCATATAATTTAGATCAAGTTGTCTTCCAATGTGCTCATATGTTAGAGTAAGGTACCATTTTGGTTCAAACTTTTTTTTTACTATTTCTCCAAGTAAAAAAGTAAGTACGATCGCAATTAGAAAAGATGTGATTAGTTTTTGCATTTGTTTTTTAATGATAAACTCTTAATATATTATTTATTTAAATCAAACATATTTATTAATGCATTAAAATACATTCTAATATATGCCAACTTCTTGGGTTCAGCCTATTTATATTTATTCCTTAATTTATGATTTTGCTTCCTATTTGATACTATCTTCAATTTTTATATTAATTTATAAAAAAAAAATTATTAGCATTAAGTATCTATATATTAATTTTATTTTTTTACTCACACCATTTCTGTTTAATGGTTTTTTGTTTGATTGGTCTCTTTTTCCAGATCAAAGTAAATATTTAGATTTATCTTACAAAATAAGAGAAAATCCAGAAAGAATTTTAGATTTTTTAAACTATTCTTTAAAAGATTTTAAATTATTTTTATCCTCACTTTTTTATGCTTTTTCGCCAATTCTAAGTATGGAAACCTATGTAGGTGTCTCTTTATATAATAGGTTTCTTTTCTTAATAACTTTATTATTCCTTTTTCATAAAAAATTCTTTGATAATTATATTTTAATACTTTTATTAATATGTCCGTCATTAATTCTTTATTCATCTTTAGCTTTAAGAGATAACTTAATTATTATACTTGTTTTATTGTTTCTTTATTTTTTTTATCAAAAAAAATATTTTTTTTTAACTATTACAATTATTTTATTAACATTAATGAGATATCCAATATTAATAAATATATTTATATTTTTCGCAGTTAGTAGCATAGTTAAATATGATAGAATCAACTTTAAATCTTTAATTGTTATATTTCTCACAAGCATAATGGTATTATTTATATTTAATGATCAAATTCTTGACACTTTAAACTTTTTTAGAGCAGGATTTTTTTCAGAGGAGTATGGACGTTATAAAAGTGTGACTCAACAGTCAGATTTTGAAAATGTTAAAATTGATTTTAGTTTAAGATCTATACCTATTGCAATTATTGGATTTTTTAATTTTTTAATCCCTCCTTTTATTAAAGGTAAAATAACCTTTTTCTATTTCGTACAATTAATTGAAACTTTATTTATATTATTATTTTCATACATTAAAATCAAATTTCAAAATAAAATTAATTTATTCATCCTATTAAAGTGGTCTGTGATTTATTTTCTTTCTTATTTTATATATTCATTAATCATTTTTAATGATGGAACGATTCATAGATACAAGTTACCAATATTATTTTTTGTTATTATAGGATATTTTGCAAATATAAAAAAAGAGAAAATGTAGTGAAAATTTTTCATTTAATTTCGAGTATAGATAAAGGTGGAGCAGAAACTCATTTATATTCACTAATAAAAAAACAAGTCCAAGAAAAAAAAAAAATATACTTAATTTATTTAAAAGGTAATGATTATTGGAAAAAATATTATAAAAAAATTGGAGTTAAAGTTTTTAAAATTAATTTTGAAAATAATCTGAATATTTTCAGATTTTTTTTTGTAGTAGCAAAAATAAAAAAAATAATTAGCAAATATAATCCAGATATTATTCATGCCCATTTATTAACAATGGAACTTATTGGGGCAATTATCAAATACAATTTTAAAGATAAGTTTAAATTTATTGTTACAAAACATTTAGATAGTTTTTTTTTAGAAGCTTCATTTGGTCATAGAAAATTTTTTAAAGGATTAATTATTGATAAATTTATCATAAATCAGTCAAATAAAGTTATATGTATATCAAAACAGGTAAAAAAATATTTTAATCAAGAAATTCCACATAAAAATAAGTACAAAGTAATTTATTATGGCTTTTCTGTTTTTAATTTCAAATCATCTGCAAATATTAAAAAAGTTTTAAATAAATTGCGCAAGAAGAATAAAATAAAAAAAAAAGATACAGTTTTATGTAATGTTGCTAGACATGTGAAGCAGAAATCAATTCATACAATCTTGAAAGCATTTTCTATTTATATAAAAAGTAAAAAAAATACTAAATTAATTTTAGTTGGCAAGGGACCAGAGACAAGAAATTTAAAAAACCTTTGTGATGAATTAGAAATTTCAAGAAATGTAATTTGGATAAATAATTATGAAAATATAAAAGATATATACCTTCTTAGTAATGTTTTTATTTTGTCCTCAAAATATGAGGGGTTAGGATTAGTATTATTAGAAGCTTTAAGTTCTAAAATTCCAATCATAGCAACAAATACAAGTGCAATTCCAGAAATCATTAAAAATAATTACAACGGTTTGTTGTTCGATCCAGGGGATTATAAAAGTTTAGCAACAAAATTAAAAAAAATACAACAAAATGATCTAAGAAAAAAAATTTTGAAAAATGGATATAATTTCATAAAAAAAAAATTTGACTTAAAT
>MDTA01076796.1_pt1 | contig 10043 bp, 10 predicted proteins | sample 811151 | NCBI WGS metagenome assembly MDTA01 (sample SAMN05326648, study PRJNA326480) | marine metagenome | isolation source: seawater | place: Indian Ocean: South | collected 2010 | reverse complement strand
TTAAGTGGCACCACTCTGTTCCAAACAAAGAAGAATATGAAAAAGCACTGAGAGATTTAAATTAGTTTATGGTAAATGAAAAAGAAAAAATTGATATAATGACGGCTTTTTTCCATGAATTAGAAGTTTATGGAGAAAAAGATAAAAATCTTTTCTTTATTACAGCTGATCATGGAGCATGGGCTCTTGCAGGTTTTAAGAAAAAATTAAAAAAACAATATATGAATATAGGAATATCGGAACAAAATATGATTAGTGTAGCTGCCGGCATGGCTCTTAATGGGAAAAAGATATTCTTGTTTACTATCACACCATTTATTACACAAAGATGTTTTGAACAAATCAAAGTAGATCTTTGTTTTCCCAATCTACCAGTTACAATAGTGGGTAATGGTTCGAGCTTAACCTATGCTTATCATGGAACTTCACACCAAGCTATAGAAGATGTAGCTATGATGAGATCTTTACCTAATTTAAAAATTTTAAATCCTTGTGATAATGTTTCTTCAAAAGAAGCAGTTCGAATAGCTTATAGTTCAAATCAACCAGTTTATATAAAGTTAGACAAAGGTTTTTTTTCTAAAACTTACTCAAAAAGTTCAGAATTAAAAGATGGAATTTTTGAAATTGTAAAATCAAAAGAAAAAAACGAATTATGTATTTTCTCAACTGGAAGCATGATCGAAATAGCAAAAAATGTTTCTGATAATTTGAAAAAAGAAAATATAAACTCTACAGTTGTAGATATTTTTCAAATTAAACCTTTAAATAAAACAAAAATCAAAAACATTATTGATAAAAAAAATGCAATAATAACTTTAGAGGAGCAACACATTGATGGTGGTATAGGATCTCAACTCTGTGAGATTTTAGCAGATGAAAATATCAGCATTCCTATAAAAAGATTCGGTATAAAAGATAAATATTCTAAATCATATGGAAATAGAGACTGGTTAAGAAAATTTTATGAAATAGACGCAGATTCTATATTTCAACAAACAATTAAATGGTTAAAAAAGTAGTTTTGTGAAAAAAATTAATTTTATCATTTTAGGTAACTCTGGTTTTATAGGCAGAAACTTGCACAAATATCTTAAAGGAAAAAAAAAATCAGTGATTGGATTTTCCTCAAAAAAAATTAATCTTCTTGTCAAAACCGATGCACTTAAATTATCAAAGTTTATTGATAGTAATAGTATAATAATATTTCTTTCTTTTAACAAAAATCAAAAAAATGCAACTACAAATGAATTAAAAAAAAACCTACTAATGACTGAAAATTTTTTAAATGTGTTAGAGAAAAAAAAACCAAAAAAGGTAATTTTTTTTAGCTCGCAAACTGTTTATGGCGAAAATACACATAATTCTAACATTACAGAAAAAACATTACCGAATCCGACATCTTTTTACGGTATCGCAAAATACACATCAGAAAGAATGATCAATAAATATTGTCTGGAAAAAGAAATTTCTTTTATGATAATTAGAATTCCAAGAATTTATGGTTCAGACGATGATATAAACAATTATGGTCCAACAAAATTTATTTATTACTATAAAAAGAACAAGAAATTAGATTTATGGGGAGATGGAAAAGAAAAGAGAGATTATTTACATATAAATGATTTAAATAAAATTGTATTAAAATTAATTATGAAAAATTTTAATGGTTTGATTAATATTTGTAGTGGAGTTAATTATTCATTTTTACAAATTATAAATTATATTGAGGCACTAACTGGAAATAAATTTATTTTAAAAAAGAAGAAAAGATCTAGACCAAAAGTTGATCACGGTATGAAGAATAAATTTTTGAAAAAAGTTATAGGAAATTATAAATTTGTACCACTAAGGGACGGTCTAAAGTCACTCTTAAATTAAAAAACTAGCAATGGCAAAAAAAATTAAACATTCTGGATTAAAATATAAAAGTTACAGTAAACAAGAGAATATCAATAACAAGTTACTTCATAAATATTTTAAAAACAGCCCTATTAATCAAGAACATATTCTAGACAATATTGGCTTATTTTTTAATTCAAAATTTTTGTCAAGAATACTAACTCTCAATGAAATTTATAAAATGATATTAGAAACAGAGGGGGTTATTTTAGAATTTGGAGTACGATGGGGACAAAATCTTTCAGTGTTTACAGCTTTACGAGCAATTTATGAACCATATAACATTAAAAGAAGAGTAATAGGTTTTGATACTTTTCAAGGATTTAGTAACTTGACCAAAAAAGACGGTAGAAAAATGAAAAAAGGTGATTTATCTGTACCAAAAAATTATTATAATTACTTGTCTCAATTACTTGAACATCTTGAAAAATTTAATCCTGTAGCTCATGTAAAAAAACATGAACTTATTAAAGGAGACGCAACTAAAACCATAAAAGATTTTTTAAAAAAAAATCCCCAAACTATAATTTCTTTAGCATTTTTTGATTTTGATATTTATAAACCAACCAAGGTTTGTTTGAAGGCAATATTACCTCACTTGATCAAAGGCAGTGTTTTAGTTTTTGATGAATTAAACGATAAAATTTCTCCAGGCGAAACAGCAGCACTTAAAGAAGTATTCAAATTACATAAAGTAAAACTTAGAAGATATAAGCATTCTACAAGAATATCATATTTTGTTGTTGAATAGAAAAATTTAAGAAATGGGCAAATTTTTAAACATAATCACCTCACTACACACATCTACGAAAAGAGATTATTTAGACAGAATGATTAATCAAAAAGCAAAATGCATGAAGAGAGCAAGAAAATTTGAATTTGATTACTGGGATGGAAAAAGATCATTTGGTTACGGAGGATATAAATACATACCGGGTAGATGGACGCAAGTAGCTAAAAAATTAATTAAGAAATATAAATTGAATAATGATTCGTCAGTTTTAGATGTTGGCTGCGGCAAAGGATTCTTGTTATTTGAAATGAAAAAAATTTTACCAGGTTTAAAAGTAAGTGGTTTTGATATTTCAAAACACGGACTGAAAAATTCTAAAAAAGAAATAAGAAAATATCTATTTAGATTTGATGCCAAAAAAAAATTTCCATTTAAAAAAAATTCTTTTGATCTAGTTATGACATTTGCATGTCTTCATAACTTAAAATTACCATCACTTATTCAATCTCTTAAAGAAATTCAAAGGGTCGGTAAAAAAAAATATGTAATGGTTGAAGGCTATAGAAACGAAAAAGAACTTTTTAATCTTCAATGCTGGGCTTTAACAGCTGAATGTTTTTTTGACGATAATGAATGGAAATGGATTTTTAATCATGCTGGTTATACAGGTGATTACGAATTTATATATTTCGAATAAAAATTAATTCTTAAAAAAATGAGACAAAGGACCCTTATAATCGGCGGCGACTCCAAAATTGCTGCTTGTTTAATAAGTCTATTTAGAAAAAAAAAAGAAGGATATATTCTCACAACAAGACGAAAAAATAAAATTAAGAGAAACAGTATATTTTTAGATTTATTAAAAGTAAAAAAATTTATAATTCCAAAAAATATTCAAACAGCAATCATACTTGCAGGCATCGACGGTGAAAAAAATTGTGAAAATCAATTTATAAATGCAAAAAAAATAAATTATTTTTCTTTACCATTTCTTATTAAAAAATTAATTAAAAAAAAAATATTTGTAATTTACATATCGTCTATGTCAATTTACAACAGAAGTTCTTTACATGGTAATTTAAGATTATTAGCTGAACAAAAAATTTTAGATAGACTTTCAGCAAGCGAGAAAAAACTTATTTCAATAATAAGACCAACTAAAATTGTTACCTTAAATAACTCAATTATTAAATGGCACGATTATAAAAAAAATAATGGTCATTTTGAAAATTTTTTTCAACCTGTATTATTTTCAAGTGCAGCAAATTTTATATTTAACGTTGCTAAAAAAAAATATGACAAAATTTATAATTTAATTGGAAAGAGAAAAATATTTTTTTTTAGACAAAAAAGGAAAGATTTTCAAAAATTGAAAAAAAACATTATTAATAAAAAAATTAAATATAAAAACAATTTTAAAATAACAAAACCAAATTTAATTAAAATAATCGAAAACAAAAAAATAAAAGAATTTATATTTAGTAATACAAATGAATAGTTATAGTTTAAATTTTCCAAAACTTATTATTAAAAAAATTAATTCTTTTTTTTTAATATTATATTTTTATTTTAAGGAAGATAAAATTATCAAAAAATTTAAAAAAATATCAGACATAAAAGAAATCGAAAAATTTAAAGATAAAAAAAATTACAACCATCCAGCTGTAGTTTTTTTTCGATCATTCTTAAATTTACAATTAGGTAATGTTAAAAAATGTTTTCAAGAAATTGAAAATTATGAAAAAATTAAAAATCTCCAAAATCCAAATAAAGATGTAAATTATTTTTTAAAAAATCAAATAGTGCCATCATTCACTATACATGGAAGCTTTGGAAACTATAGAACACTATTCTCTTATCTATATAATAGAATAAATATTCAGAAAATTGGTATTAAGCCTAAAATATTCATAAAGAAATATGATAAAATAACAAATCAATTTTTATTTAATTTTTTCAAACCTTTTTTAAATTTCAAAAGAAACAGTTTTTTATATTATAAAAATTTTAATAATTCATACTATTACAAAACTCCAATAGAATTCAGTTTGCCTTATAAGAACAAGTACTATCCTTGGGCTGTATCTGAAAATTTAATCAATCAGCATAGGCTTGAGTACAAAAAAACTAAATTTGATTTCTTTACATTAAGTAAAAAACATTTGGATATGGGAAGGAATATACTAAAAAGATTCAACTTGAGTAAATACAAATGGCATGTCGCTATTCATATGCGTGAGAGTAAAGGTTTAGATGATCAATCATACAGAGATGTAAATCCTAGTAACTATTTAAAGGGTATTCATGAAATCATTTCAAGAGGCGGACTAGTGTTTAGAGTTGGTGATAAAAATGTTACTCCTTTACCGAAAATTGAAGGTTTAATCGATTACCCATTCAGTGAATTTAAGTCTGAGTTTATGGATATTTTTCTTGCATCAACTAGCAAGTTCGTAATTGGAACTTCCTCAGGGTTTTGGACAGCTGCAAGTTTTTTTAATACACCACTTTTAATGACAAATTATCTCCCATTTCTCGATTATTACGCTTTTAATCAGCAATCAATTTTTCTTCCAAAAACTGTTGTTAATGAAAATAAAAATATTATTTCTTTGTATGACTCATATTCCTTAAGCAAGTTTGGTTTTGCTGTTACATCAAGTCAATTTAAAATTAAAAAAAAAATGGTTTTAGAAAATTCAGAAGATGAAATTTTGAAAGGTGTTAAGGAGATGTTTAGTCTACTCTCTAAAAAAAGTATAGAAAAAAATAAATTTATTAATTTGAATAAAAGTTTTAAAAATAATTTTTTCAAAGAAAAATATTTTGATAATAATAAACTTATACCATTAGCAAATTTTAGTAGTTCTTATATAAACAAATATTTATAAAAATGATAAAACAAATCAGAGAAATTTATTTTCTTTTAGATAAAAAAAATAAATTTTTTTTATATCTTGTAATATTTTTAGGTTTTTTTTCAAGTATTTTTGATTTAATCGGAGTAGTCTCCATCTTGCCATTTCTTTCTTTATTAGTTAATCCCGACTTAATAAATGATAATTTTTTTTTAGTAAAAATTAATAAGATTTTAAATTTCGATAATGATGAATTTCTTATTTTTTTAGGGGTAGTATCATTTTTTCTGCTTTTAATAAATCAGTTATTTAGATTTTTTTCTAAAATGGTTTCAATATATTTTTCTCGGAAACTTATTTATGAAATGACGGGAAATCTTTTTGATTATTATTTAAAGCAGCCATATAGCTTTTTTTTAAATAAGAATAAATCATTACTTATACAAAAATGCACTAATTATGTAGAGAGTTTGGTTGCTGGTACTTATGCTCCTTTTATTTTAATTTTTGGACAAATTCTAACACTTTCGATGTTATTATCTTTTCTAATTTTCTATGAAACAGTATCAATTATTCTTTTAACAGTTGTTTTATCAATTTATTATTTCGCTATTTTTAAAAAAATAAATAAAAAATACAATCAATTATCAAAAAATTATTCTAAATATTTTGAAAATTTTTCAAAATCTTTAGGAGATGCTTTCGGTGTTATTCAACAATTAAAGTTGACAAAAAATAATTATTTTATGAACAGTTTCAAGGAAGCTGCAAATATTTACAGAAAAGCCAATATATCACAAAACTTTTATGGATTTTTACCATCACACTTTGTTGAAGTAGTAGCCTTCAGCAGTATTTTGATTATTTCTTTGATCTTATATTTTCAGTCAGAAGAATTACGAAATATAATACCTATATTGGGTGTTATCGCTCTCTCGATGAGAAGAATTATTCCAGGTTTACAAGATATTTATCTTCAGATTCTTCAAGTTAGATTTCATTCAGAAATCTATAAAAAAATTTATCCTGATCTGAAAAATATTAAAACATATACTGATAGTCAAAAGAAAAATCTATCACAAAAAATTCATTTTGAAAAAAAAATTGAATTTAAAAATTTAAATTATCAATATGAAAAATCTAAAAATAAAATTAATATTTCATTAGAAATTAAAAAAGGCGAATTTTTAGGAGTTTGTGGAAATACCGGGGTTGGTAAGTCAACTTTTATAAATATATTAAGTGGATTAATAAAACACAAATCAGGTAAAATTTTGATAGACGATAAGTTGGTAAATATTTTTGATAATGATGACTGGAAACATAAAATTGGTTACGCTACTCAAGATCGATATATATTGAATGATACAATAATAAACAATATTTCATTAGGAGAAAATAAAAGAAAAAATATAAAATTCATAAAAAAAATTTGTAAAATTGTTGATTTAGAGAAGACTATAAAAAAACTAAAAAAAAAGTATAATACCAAATTAGGAGATAGCGGTATTCGTTTTAGTGGCGGTCAGGAACAAAAAATAATAATTGCTAGATCTTTATACAATAATCCTAGTATAATAATATTTGATGAAGCTACAAATGCTTTAGATTCTATTTCAGAAAAAAAACTGCTAAAAAATATTAAAAAATATTTTTCAAATTTAACTTTGATTTTTGTCACTCATAGACTTAATTCACTTAAAAAATGTGATAAAATTGTGTTTCTTGAAAATACAAAAGTAAAAGCTGTTGGTTCATTTAAAAATTTACTTAAAAACAATTCAAGTTTTAATAATCTGATTAAAGCTAACAACTAATATTTAAATTATTTATTGCATGAATCTTTTAGAAAAATTTTCAAAATTATACTTTTTAATTTTAATTATATTCTTACTTCTATTTGAATTATTTATTATATACAAATTTTATAATCCAAATATCACGTTTTATGGAGCGGCTCCAATTTATAACTCTTTCATAAATAATTTTATTATAATTTTATTTTTTTTAATTAGCAGTTTGATATTTTTTTTAATAAAAAATAAAAATAAAAAAATTAATTATTTTTTAATTCATTTTTCAACAGTTTTTACATTATTTTTTTTTAATTTGATTTTAGAGATTTCTAATTTGCACTCAAACCCGGCAGAAATGATAAAAAAATTTGAGAAGGAAAAAGGGATTGAATGGGATGAGAGAATGCCTGAAGAAGTAATAAAAGATCTTAAAAATTTATTAGGAAAAGAAAATATATATAAAATTAGTAACCCACCAGGATTTATTACTGGAGACATAGCTCAAAAAATCAAATTAAAATCTGATATAGTTCCACTTTCTAATATTTCAAACTCAACAATATTACATTGTAATGAAGTAGGAGTCTGGGAAACTTTTGAGTCCGATAAGTATGGATTTAATAATCCAAAAGAAATAATTAGCAGATCAAACAAAAAAAATTTAAATTTACTGTTAATTGGAGACTCATTTATTGAAGGAGCTTGTTCAGGAAAAGGAAATGATATTAGCAGCAAAATGAGATCTAAAGGATACAATGTATTAAATCTTGGAAAAGCTGGCAGCGGATTATTTGCAGGTATAGCAAGAATGAGAGAGTATCAAAATGCATATAATTTTGATTATGATTATTTAGTTTATTTTATTTATGGAGATAATGATCTGACTGATACTGCAAGAGAGTATGCACATCCTTTTTACAAGAAATACATTAATGATAAAAAATTCACACAAAATTTGAGTAATAGACAAGAAGAAGTTGATGAATATTGGAAAAGTTTTTTTTCTATAATTGGTGAAAAAGACTTTCTTGCAAAAAATCCGTTCATCTCAAAATTTGGTCAGACTTATGTTCCAGCAACAGAATTATACAAAGCACCTGAATTTAAGCACCATTTGAAAAATGTATTATTATTTTCAAATATTAGATCGCTTATAAAAGAGAATTTAACAAAGAATTTTACTAATTTGGAATCAAAAGAAAGGGATCGTCAATTTAAAATAATCGAAGAAGCCGTTATTGCTTTTAAAAATGAATTAAATGAAAAAGCTAAGTTCGTAATAGTTTATTTACCAAGTTATTCTGAAATTAAGTATAAAAAAAAAACTAATTTTCAAAAAGAAATTCCAAAAATTTTATATAATTCAGGTATTTTTTATTTTAACGCAAATGAAAGATTTAAAGAGTTGAATATTAAAGATATTTTTGAATTCGGATATGGCTTAGGACACTACAGTTCAGATGGATATGGACATCTTGCAGATTTTGTTGATCAATTTTTAATTGAGGTTGAAAAAAAATAAATTAATTATGAAAATTATTATTACAGGTTCGTCTGGTAAAATTGGAAATGAAGTTTTAAATTTTTTCATAAAAAAAAGAATTTATACTTATGGCGTGTATAATAAGAAAGTAATAAATAAAAAAAAAAACAAAATATTTTACTCCATTAAAAATAAACTTATCTAATAAAAAAATAGATTTACCAAATGACGTAAATGCAATAATTCATATTGCATTTAAGACTACAAAAATAAATAAAAAATCTAGTTACATTAAAAATATTAAAATTTCTAGAAACTTACTAAATGCCATTAAGAATAGTAGAAGTATTAAAAAACTTGTTTTTTTATCTGCTATGGCTATTTACAGTAATAAAAATACTGGACCTATAAAAGAAAAGGTTAAAATTTTTAATACTAATTATTACGCAAAATCGAAATACAAATCAGAAAAAATTTTTAATAACCTCAAAAATATTAAAGTGTACAACCTACGAATTCCTGGAGTTTTGGGAACTAAAAATGAAGTAAATTTTTTTGCTAATTTAATCCCAAAAATAAAAAAAAACAAGAAAGTAGTTTTATATAATAAAAAAAATAAATTTAATAATATAATTTTAATTAATAATCTAAATAAATTTATTTTTAATTTATTTAAAAATAATTATAAATCTGGAACCGTAAATCTTGGAAGCTCTAATCCTATTTTATTAGGCAAGATAGTAGAAATTTTAAGAAAAAAGTTAAAATCAAAAAGCAAAATTCAATTTAAATTTAAAAATGAAGGATTTTATATAAATATATCTAAAGCTATATTGAAATATAATTTTAAACCACTTAGCACATTTGAAACTATAACAAAATATTTAAAATTTAAAAAATTTATTTGAACTAATTAAGTTAATATTGGTATTAATAAATTCTAAAAATTTAACATTCTCATAAAACTAAAAATATAATAATGCTCTAAATGAAAAAAAAAAATAAAGAAAATTATTTTTTTGTTATTTTTTATTTTTTTTAAAAAATATAAGTTTATTTTTATTAACCCTTCCATTTTGGGTGGATTACTAACTTTGATATATCTTAAAAGTGCCAATAAAAATATCAAAATAATTATTGACCCTCTTGAACTTTTTTATAAAAATAAAAATGTAAATCTTTTAATCTACAAAATCGCATATAAAAAATTGTATGGTAGAAAAATAAATTACTTTTTAAATTTGATTTTTTATATTTATTATAGATCAGCA
>MDTA01224148.1_pt1 | contig 10045 bp, 8 predicted proteins | sample 811151 | NCBI WGS metagenome assembly MDTA01 (sample SAMN05326648, study PRJNA326480) | marine metagenome | isolation source: seawater | place: Indian Ocean: South | collected 2010 | reverse complement strand
TGGGTATGACTTGATAAAATAGGGATTTTTTACCTTTTATATATTTTTCTTTGAACATTAGTGTATAGTTATGGACTTTGAGGAATTGTCGTAAGATGGTGATACATTTTTTTTCATTTAATTTATTTAAATAAACTTTAGATTTACATGGTAAATAGTATTTATTTAAATCATCTATAATTTCTTGCATTTTATTAACGGTGTCAAGTTCTTTTAAATTATATTTTGTAAAAGAATGATTATCTTCAAAATCAGATATTCCGAATAAATTCAAAATTGTTAGAGATACTTTTAAATCCGGGGAAATGCGGAATAATTGATTCTTCATATTTTATATTTTATTTTAATTATTTTTAAAATAAAAATAAAACATTAAAAAAATTAAAAATAAAAATGATTTAATAAATTAATTACCTGCCGCCAGCGCTCGCTGAGCATCCTCTCCATGGACGTCCTTGTCCCAATACCTCTTGCGCGACTTGGTGTTCCACCAGTAGTACTTCTTCGTGACGGGATCCCTGGCCTTGAACCACTGCTCTTGCCGCGGCTGCTCCGCATCCTTCTTCGTCTCCAGCATTTTCTCCTTCTCCTGCTGCGCATTCTTTACCGCCTCCTCATTATTATTGAAGTACTCGACTACTTTATCCTTTAAACCTTTCTTTATTTTTTCGAGCTCTCCCTTGATCTTTTCCTTCGATAACTCGTCGATCACCTGCGGCACATCGAGCTTCGACTTCAAGGTCTTCGTCGCTCCCTTCTCCCATTCCTTTGTCGCCTGGATCGGGTCCTTGATTTCCTCCGACATCCTCAAGACACCGACGACGGCTTTTTGCCAGTTATTCCGGATCCAGTAGTACTTGGCGACATCGTCAACGGAAATTTCGAATTTCCAAGCTCGGCCTTTCAGTTGCACGATATCTGGCTGGGGTTTGGCGACCTGCTGCTCCGTGAGCTCGCCGTCGCCGTCTCGGAGCTTGAGATTAAATAAAATCATGTGCTCATTCGCGCCGAAAGTATTCTTCTTGAAGCCCATGTACATACCCTCTCTGCCGTCATCACTGACAAGTGTTCCTGGCGCCAGATAATCATCGTTCGTCCACTTCTCCCACTCAGAATCCCATCGCCGGTCGGGCTCCGGCTCCAGTGCCGCCGGCTCGGGCTCGGGCTCGGGCTCCGCCTCCGGCTCCCTGACGGTCGACACGAAGTCCCAGAAGTCCGATCCCGGGAGAGCGGCTGGGGGGGTTGGCGGACCCGTCTCCGCCCGGCGAGGGGTGTCCCAATCCAGGGTTTTGTTCGTTTCCTCCTCGAACTGGTTCCACGTCTGGTGCAGGTCATCGTTGTCCTTGAGGCGGCGCCGCATGCGCTCCGCCTGCGAGAGCGCCAAGAGCACCCTGTCGCCCCCACCGGATGATTCGCCCCGCACCCCTATGCGGACCGTACGACCTCTACGACCTCTGCGGACCGTACGTCCTCTGCGACCTCTGCGGGCGGTACGGCCTCTGCGGACCGTACGTCCTCTGCGACCTCTGCGGGCGGTACGTCTACGTCCACGAACCGTACGTCTACGTCCACGAACCGTACGTCCTCTACGACGTCCAGTTCTGCGCACTGGTTTTTCTTCTTTAACTTCTTCTTTAACTCTTCTTGTTCTACGGATCTTTCTATTTGATCTACGGGCAGACCTTCTTCTTGCCATTATTTATAATATAATCAATATTTTATTTAATTATTAAGATAAAATATTAAGATAAAATATTAATATAAAATATTAAGATAAAAAAAGTAATCTTTAAAATAAAAAAATGATTTAATAAATTATTTATCTGCGGGCACGGCTACGGGAAGCACGTCCGCGGGAAGCACGTCCGCGGCCACGGGAAGCACGTCCGCGGCCACGGGAAGCACGACCACGACGGGCAGTGCGTCCACGACGGGCAGTGCGACCTCTGCGCGAGGAGCGGCGACCTCTGCGGACAGGTCCTTCTTCTTCACCTACTTCTCTGCGGGCGACACGTCTGGAACGTCTTCTGCGAGCACCTCCTTCAGAGACTTCTACTCTACGTCCTCTACGTCCTTTACGTCCTCTGCGGGGCGCCGTGCGACCTCTACGGGCCGTGCGACCTCTGCGGGGCGCCGTGCGACCTCTACGGGCCGTGCGACCTCTGCGGGAGGAGCGGCGACCTCTGCGGACCGGTTCTTCTTCAACTTCTTCGACTCTTCTTGTTCTGCGGGTTGTTCTGCGGACAGCTCTATTTGTTCTGCGACCGGTTCTTGCTCTTCTTGCCATTGTTTATAATATAAACAATATTTTTTTTTCAGAATAATTAAAAATATTCTTTAAGGTTTAACATTTAAAATAAAAAATCCATGTATAATATAATGTCTAAAAAAGAGAATGATCTCGTAAATGTTTGGGATATAATTGATACTTATTTTCGGGATATTGAATATTATAAATCCCAACATCAAATTGATTCTTTTGATGAATTTATTTTTTCAAATGAAAATGGGCTTAAAAATATAATTAAACGTGAAAATCCTTTTATTTTATTTAAAGGTGAAAGTTCAAAGGGCGATGATAATTTTTCTTATGAAATTCGAATTCATTTTGGAGAAACATTAAATGAGGTTGGAAAACCTATAGAAGATATTGAAAATATATTTGTTACTTCTCCATCCCTTTATAATGATGATAAGTCTTTAAAAGTTATGTTTCCTAATGATGCCCGCCTTAAAAATTTAACTTATAAGGGAAGTATATTATGTAATATTGGTGTACAATATATTTTTCATAATGAGGGGGGAAGAAGTGTTATACGGAATTTTGAAAAGGTGAATATTGGATCTATACCAATAATGATACATTCGAAATTATGTTTATTGCATAAATTGGATGATATTAAATTAAGTGAATTTGGCGAATGTCCTTATGATCAAGGTGGATATTTTGTAATAAACGGAAAAGAAAAAGTAATGCTGTCTCAAGAGAAGAAGGTAAATAATATTTTATATATTAATAAATCTGGCGATGATAATATAATCTTAGAGGGGAATATTAAATCTATATCGAATGAAGGTTTTCAATCTTCACGAACGAATCATGTTTCTTATATTAGGAATAGTATTCGGACTAAAGTGGGTGATAATCAAATACAGAGGAAAGAAAATACTTTTATTGTGAGAATATTGGGATTAGATGTAAAGGTTCCATTATTTATATTATTTCGGGCATTAGGTTATGAGACGGATAAAAAAATACTTGAAACCATAATATATGATAATGATAATGATGAATTAAAATCTAAATTATATAATTTATTATTACCAAGTATTAAGTCATCGCAGCCAATCTATACACAGAAAAACGCTTATAAATTTTTATCATTAAATACGAAGGGAAAGGAAAATTTTAATGTATATGATTTATTAAATAATAATTTATTTCCTAATTACAGTGATAATATTTCTAAATGTAAATATTTAGGATTTATTATTCGAAAGATGTTATTAACCCATATAGGTTTATATGATGAGACTGATAGAGATTCATATACAAATAAACGAGTTGATTTACCTGGATCATTATTGCTTGAGTTATATCGTGAATTATGGGGTAATTTTAAGAGAAATACATCTTTAAAAATAGATGCTGAGTATAAGTTGAATTATGAGTCAATAGAGAATTCTGATATATCAAATATAATCAATGAATTTAATATTGGAAAGGTTTTTGATACTTCTATAATGGATACTATTGTAAGGTCTTTTGGATCTAGATTTGGAACTGGATTATCAGCACGACAGGGTATAGTACAAGATTTAAATCGTAATGTGATGTTGGGAACATTATCACATATTCGTCGATTATCATATCCTTTACCTTCGGGATCAAAGACTATTGGGCCTAGGAAATTACATAATTCCCAGTGGGGATTTGTATGTCCAAGCGAGTCTCCTGATGGTGGTAATGTTGGAATAATTAATCATTTATCTATATTAGCGAGAGTTACAACAAATATAGAGGAACAATCTATATATGAGGCATTAGTGGATGGTAATATAGTAAAATTGGAGAATGTGATATCTGGTGATTTTTATGATTCTGTGAAAATATTTTTGAATGGGAGTTTAGTGGGGATTCATAAAGATCCGGTATATTTGATAAAGTATATGAAATTGCTTAAATTGAATAGTTTTATAAATATAGCAACATCAATTTCTTGGAATATTCAGTCTGGCGAGATCCATGTATTTTGTGATTCAGGGCGTATTATACGACCTATATTTTATTTAAAAGATAAAAAAGGAAAAAAATATAATGAATTAATTTCGGGGGATATTAATTATATTAAGACTTGGAAACATGCTATTCATGGGTATATGTTTGAAGTTAATGAAGATGTTAATTTTAATACAAGTGTTTATTTTAAGAATGAATTGGATAGACTCAAAGAAGAGAAAGATGATTTATTGGAATTTTTAGAGGAGAAGGCTGCTGTGATAGAGTATATTGATTCTATAGAATCAGAGAATTCTTTAATAGCAAAAGATATGAAAACATTTGAAGACAGACATAGTCATTGTGAGATTCATCCCTCATTGATGTTAAGTGCTGTATCTTTGAATATACCTTTTCCGGAACATAGTCAATATCCTCGAAATGTTTTTTCTTGTCAACAGACAAAACAAGCCGTTGGTGTTTATTCATCGGCATATAATACGAGGTTTGAAACATTTGCCCATATATTACATTATCCTCAGAGACCTATTGTGACTACTCGTTATAAGAAATATACAGATGTAGATAAGTTACCATATGGTATAAATGCTATTGTAGCGATAGCATGTTATTCTGGATATAATCAAGAAGATGCTGTAATACTTAATAAGAGTTCTGTAGATAGAGGTATGTTTAAGTCTTTATATTATAGGAGTTATGAAGATAGTGAGGACGGTGATGGAAATAAACGTGTTTATTTTGGTAATCCTAATTTGGAGAAAAATATTGAAAAGACAAATATGGGGAAATATGAAAAATTGGATGATAATGGATTTATAAAAGAAGGCGAGTATATTACTGAAAATGATATTATTATTGCTAAATGTGAGAAAAAAATGAATCAGAATGGAACTGAAATAACGAAGGCATCAGGGAAGAGAATTAATTTTGGAACAAGTGGTATTGTTGATAAAGTATCTGTTATTAAGAATAAAGAAGGTCTTCGAACTTGTAAAGTCCGTGTTAGAAAGGAAAAGGTTGCTGGACCTGGTGACAAATTTGCTTCTAGGTGTGGTCAAAAAGGAATGTGTGGAATGGTATTACCTAGTTATGATATGCCATTTACGAAGGACGGGATTGTTCCTGATATTATTGTTAATCCTCATGCTATACCTACACGAATGACAATTAATCAATTATTAGAAGTTATCTTGGGGAAGAGTTCTTGTTTATCGGGTCATTTGGGAGATGCTACACCATTTCAGAATAATGATATACGGGAGTTTTCTGAAGTATTAGAGGGTTTTAATTATCAAAAAGATGGTAATGAGGTAATGTATTGTGGATTTACTGGGGATCAAATACGTACATCTATATTTATTGGTCCAACTTATTATCAGAGGTTAAAGATTATGGTAGCTGATAAAATGCATAGTAGAGGGACAGGACCATCTCAACATTTGGTCCGGCAACCTGCTTCAGGGAGAGCTAATAATGGTGGATTACGTATAGGTGAGATGGAGAGAGATTCAATTATTTCTCATGGGATATCTGAATTTTTGAATGAATCTGTAATGGAGCGTTCTGATAAATTTAAGGTTCAGATAGATACAACATCGGGAATGATTAATTATGATGATAAAAAAGAGACAAAAGTAAATGTGGAAATACCTTATTGTATGAAATTATTAATTCAAGAATTAGAAACGATGGGTATAGCTAGTAGGTTAGTTACTGATAATAATATATCAAATATTCCAGTATTTAGACATTTACAGAATAACATGGCAAAATATTCGATTGATCACGATTTATCGGATGAAGAAGGAGATCCCCAAGAGTCTGACGAATAAGATTTTTTCATTTCTAATGTTATATTTTCTTCAGATACTAGTTCACATATTTCTGATAATTTATCTTTTGCGATTTGTTTATCTTCTTTATTTTTATAATAAACAGTAATAATTCTAATATTTGATTTATTATTATTCCATTTATCTATAATTGTTCTTTCAGAATAGTAATTACATTTTTCTTTACTATGGTAATTAATATTAACAACATCAATGATAATTTTATCAGTTTCTTGTTTTTGAATTTCAAAAGTATTTGGTACAATAATTTCTCCAATTGATTTGTAAATATTTCTTGTATTGATTCTATTTATTATCATGTTTGCTTTTTGATCACGTTGGTCATCAAAAGTCTCAATAAGTAGTCTTGATTTATAAATGATATTATCATCCATTTTTAAGAATGTATTAAAACAATCCTCTACATTTATGGAGCTATCACTAATGAATTCATTAACTTTATATATTTGTAGATAGTCTTTAATCATGAATTCAATGCCCCTTACTGTTCTATGATTATATACATCTTTATACATATTGAAACGAACATGGAAAAATTCTTCAATATTTCCTTTTACTTTTTCTGAATATAGGATTTGTCCATTAATTATTTTAGAGTTTTCCATAATTCTTTTATATTCAATTCCAAAATTTAAACCTGTCATATGGATATCTCTTGTAAGGTAATCAAATCGATCAACATCAATACCATTCTTATTTGAAATGATTTGATATTTATATTTAATACTTTCATTAATTTCGATATTTTTGGGATAAATATAGTCAATAATTAGTTTTATTTCATCATCGGTAAAATTGAGATTATATTTTTTATTTATTATTTTTAAGAGTTCGCCTGAACGATATTCATGGTTTTGTTCTTCTGGAAAGAGTTCATCAAATAGATGACTATAGGGACCATGACCAATATCATGAATTAGACCGGCAATGGATATACAATCTTTATCTCTTTCAGTGAAGTATTCACCATTTTTATTTAGAATATCTATATATTTTCTGGCTAAATGATAAACGCCTATGGAATGTTCGAATCTTGTGTGGGTTGATGATGGAAAGACATAATTACAGCAACCAAGTTGTTTTATATTTCTAAGTCTTTGAAATTCAAAAGTATCTATTATTTTTTTTGCCAATGGGCATATTTGTATTGATCCGTGGATGATATCATATACTTCCATATTAATTTTTTATTAAAAAATAATTAATATGTTAAATTCAAATTTATTTAAAAGATATAATTGATTAGTATTTAATATGAATAGTACTTTAAGCCTTAATAGCAATACAACATTTTATAAACACGTCCTTCATTATATATATAGTAAATATTCTGATAAAATAACGAATTTTGAATATTTAGCAGAGAGTACTGTAAAACCATATGAATATGTTAGACGGAGTGATATGGGAACTGTTAAAGTTTGTAATCCAACTGATACTAATTTTGATTTAGATTATGATGGTAATATTATTAATTTTGATTTAACTACAATTGAATATAATGAATGTCCTATGAAAATAATGGTCCCAGGTCCGGGTTGTAATTCTTCTCCAGAAGAAACTATTTTTAAGAAGATAACTTTAAATGGTGAAAATAATGATATATTAATAAATTTTGTAGATGCTGCAAAGAATTATTGTGAAAATCAGATTAAATTATCAAAGAAATCTACAAATAAGACTATAAAAGTGAATATGTGGCGAAAAGAATATTGGAACCTTTTATTTAAGAGTCCAAAACGACCAATTGAAACATTATATTTAAAGGAGGGTCAAAAGGATAAATTATTAAATGATGTTAAAAAATTTTTTGATCCTGAAACTCGTGCTGATTATTTAGAACATGGGATACCTTATAAGAGTGTATTTATGTTATATGGTCCTCCCGGAACAGGTAAAACCAGTACTATTAATACAATTGCTTCTTATTTTGATTGTGATGTGTATGTTATTCCTATATCAAAAGAGTTAACTGATTATGGGTTAATTGATGCTATATCTTATTTGGAAGAGAAAGAAGAGAAAAAGAGAATTATAGTGATTGAGGATATTGATTCAATATTTACTGATCGTAAAAAGGGGGATGATGATAATGGGGTTACACTTCAAGGATTATTAAATTGTTTTGATGGATTTTCGTGTGTTGAAGGAACATTATTATTTATTACTGCGAATAAGCCTGAAGTGATTGATAATGCTTTATTTAGATCGTGTAGGGTTGACCATAAATATGAATTGGGGGTTGCCGATGAGTATCAAACACAATGTATATTTGAGAGAATGGCACCTGAAAAGGATAAGGGGGCATTTACAAAATTTTATAAATTAATAAAAAATAGGGAATATACTACGGCAATGTTACAAGAATTTTTATTTTTTAATAGAGAAAAAGATACTATATTTAATATAATTGATGACTTTTATGAGATTATTGAAAACAATAAATCGGATCATTTTGAGAAAAAGAATAAAACAAGTATGTATAATTAAAATTTGATTTTTATATAAAACAATAATATAAATATATAATATAATGAACATTATTGAAAAAGTTAATAAAACAAGATATACACTTAAAGAAATATTAGAAGATGAATGGGATGTATCGAGTATAGCAGATTTATCTGATAATGAAATAGATAAAATATATTCAATTCCTTCATCAAAAAATTCTAATTTGGCTTTATTTGGTCCTGCTTCAGGTTGTAATTTTTCATTGAAACATCGAAAAATACCATCACATAAATTACATATTATTTATTTTAATTTGCCTGAAGTTGGTCGTCAAAATTCAAAAGTGACGAAGGCAGCATGTGAGAAATTAAATAATTTGTATCAGAGTGAATTAATTAATTTTGAAGATAGTTTATTTATAATAATTAATGATACTATTTCTGAGTCACTTGAGAAAAGTTTTACTGAATTAAATATAGGTCTTCAAAATGGATTACAAGAAAATGGTTTAAGTGAAGATATTATTTCTGAAATGGAAGAAAATGATTATCCATTAGAAAAGATTCATTTTCGCAATGTTCATTTATTTGATATTAATCATTTTACAAATAATATAACGAAACATAGATTAGTCCCCAAACATATTCCAATTAGAAATAAGAAAGAGATTGAAAAAATATTAAATGAATGTAATTGTACTCTTAATCAATGTCCAATTATATCCAAAACTGAAATAATGGCAAAAATGATAAGACTTGCCCCAGGGGATATTTGTAAAATCATAAGGAAAAGTCCTAAATGTGGGGAATATCCCTTCTATAGGGTTTGTAAGTGATTTTCCATATATGGTTTTTCCTGTGAAATTTCATCATATAGATCTTTTGTAACATATTTTATTTCAACTCCTTCTTTACAACTTGGTTTAACTTGATTAGCATATCCAGCTGTAATGAAAAATATACCCATCATAAATATAATTAAAGATAAATTTAATTTCATTATACTCTAATTAGACATAAAAATTTAAGGTTCTAACAACTCGGATACTTCTTCTTCTACATCTTCTTCATCTTCTTCATCTTCATCTTCTACTTCTTCTTTAATTTTATAAAGGGTCTCACATTTATTTAATTTTTTTAGATTATAATAATTTACCAAATGATAGATTATTATACTCATAAATATTAATGATAAAAAAAGTAGTACTGCTTCCATATAGTTAATAGTAATATTTTATTGTTCCTTTAATTTATTAGCCATCCATGGATCAACCGATTCTAAAGATTCTTTTATATCATCATCTACTTTGTCATTACCAATTATTTCATTAATTTCTTCAGGTTCCTTTTCTTCTTTAACTTCTTCTTTAACTTCTTCTTTAACTTCTTCTTTAACTTCTTCTTTAACGGGATCTTCTTTAACTTCTTCTTTAACTGGTTCTTTAACTTCTTCTTTAACTTCTTCTTTAACTGGTTCTTTAACAGGTTCTTTAACTTCT